>Ga0302314_10000035_pt1 | contig 220907 bp, 232 predicted proteins | sample III_Palsa_N2_3_FD_200533 | JGI IMG/M metagenome (GOLD analysis project Ga0302314, IMG submission 200533) | Peat permafrost microbial communities from Stordalen Mire near Abisko, Sweden - III_Palsa_N2_3 | ecosystem: Environmental > Terrestrial > Soil > Palsa > Peat permafrost | place: Sweden... | reverse complement strand
GTCAAGCCGGGCCGCGTGCTGTTCGAACTGAGCGGGGTCGACGAGACCGTTGCTCGCGAGGCACTCACCCGTGCAATCCACAAGCTGCCGCTCAAGGCACGCATCATCAAGCGCGAGGAGGGCGACGCATAATGGCGATCGGTTCCAAGGAGCTCACACCTGTTGAGCTCGATACCTATGAAGACGAGCGTCTGCTCGACGAGCTGAAGAAGGCCAAGGAAGAGCTGTTCAACCTGCGCTTCCAGTCGGCCACCGGCCAGCTCGAGAGCCACGGCCGCCTGCGCGCGGTCAAGCGCGACATCGCCCGCATCTACACGGTCATCCGTGAGCGCGAGCTGGGCATCCGTGCCACGCCGGCGCCGCTCGAGCCCGTCGCGAAGGCGAAGCGCTCCACCAAGAAGACTGATGAGGTCGTCGACGAGGCTCCGGTTGCAGAAGATGCAACCGAGGAGACCACCGCGGCGGCTGATAACGAGGCTGTGCCTGCCAAGGCTTCGTCCTCTAAAGCAAAGGCTAAGGAGGCCAAGTAATGGCTGAAGTAAAGGCAAAGGCCGCCGCGGCGACCACTGCGCCGGTGAACGAGTCCGGTCACGAGCACGGCGCGCACGACGTCAAAGACGCCGACGCTCGCGGATACCGCAAGGTGCGCCGCGGCTACGTCCTCTCCAACAAGATGGAGAAGACGATCGTCGTCGAGGTCGAAGACCGCGTGAAGCACCCCCTGTACGGCAAGGTCATCCGCCGCACCTCCAAGGTGAAGGCGCACGACGAGGGCAACACTGCCGGCGTCGGCGACCTCGTTCTCATCAACGAGACCCGTCCGCTGAGCGCCACCAAGCGCTGGCGCCTGGTCGAAGTCCTCGAGAAGGCCAAGTAAGCCTCGCTTACTTGATACCAGGAGAAAACAATGATTCAGCAGGAATCCCGACTCAAGGTCGCCGACAACACCGGCGCCAAGGAGATTCTGACCATTCGCGTTCTCGGTGGCTCCGGCCGTCGTTACGCGGGGTTGGGCGACACGATCGTCGCGACCGTCAAGGACGCAATCCCCGGTGGCGCAGTGAAGAAGGGTGACGTCGTCAAGGCCGTCATCGTTCGCGTCAAGAAGGAGACCCGTCGCGCAGACGGCTCGTACATCAAGTTCGACGAGAACGCCGCGGTGCTGCTCAAGGCAGACGGCGACCCCCGTGGAACCCGCATCTTCGGACCGGTCGGTCGCGAGCTTCGCGACAAGAAGTTCATGAAGATCATCTCGCTCGCACCGGAGGTCATTTAGTCATGGCGAACATCAAGAAGGGTGACCTGGTTCAGGTCATCAGCGGACCCAGCCAGGCCCGCGGCGGAGACCGCGGCAAGCAGGGTCGCGTCATCGGCATCGATTCGGAGAAGAACCGCGTCGTCGTCGAGGGCATCAACTTCGTGAAGAAGCACGTGCGCGTCGGCCAGACCGACCGCGGCACCAAGACCGGTGGCATCGAGACCGTCGAATCGCCGATTCACGTGTCGAACGTCGCACTGATCGACCCCGAGACCAAGAAGCCGACCCGCGTCGGCTTCCGCGTCGAGCAGAAGGACGGCAAGACCGTCCGAGTTCGCTACGCGAAGAAATCAGGTAAGGACCTGTAATGGCAACCACAACTACTGCGAGTGACGCTGTCAAGGTGCAGCCGCGCCTTAAGCAGAAGTACCAGTCGGAGATCGCACCCCAGCTGAAGAAGGACTTCGCGTTCACGAACGTGCACCAGATCCCCGGACTGGTGAAGATCGTCGTGAACACCGGTGTCGGCGAGGCTGCCCGCGACGGCAAGATCATCGACGGCGCGGTCAAAGACCTCACCGCCATCACCGGCCAGAAGCCGCAGGTCACCGCCGCACGCAAGTCGATCGCCCAGTTCAAGCTGCGCGAGGGCCAGCCCATCGGCGCCCACGTCACGCTGCGTGGCGACCGTGCCTGGGAATTCCTCGACCGCCTGCTGTCGCTTGCGCTTCCGCGCATCCGTGACTTCCGCGGCCTGTCTGACAAGCAGTTCGACGGCAACGGCAACTACACGTTCGGCCTCAACGAGCAGTCCATGTTCCACGAGATCGACCAGGACAAGATCGACCGGGTTCGCGGCTTCGACATCACCGTCGTGACCACGGCAAAGAATGACGACGAGGGTCGCGCGCTGCTCAAGGCGCTCGGCTTCCCGTTCCGTAACGCGGAGAACTCTCCAACCAACTAGCACCATCTATCGATCGAGGTCGACACCCGGTTCGTGCTCTTGAGGAGCTGGCGGATGTCGAAACCGGAACGAGATTAGGAAAAACCGCATGACAATGACAGATCCGGTCGCAGACCTGCTGACCCGACTGCGCAACGCGAATTCGGCCTACCACGAGACCGTGTCGCTGCCGAACAGCAAGCTCAAGACCCACATCGCCGAAATCCTCGAGACCGAGGGCTTCATCTCCGGCTGGAAGGTCGAAGACGCGCGAGTCGGGCAGACCCTCACCATCGACCTCAAGTACGGCCCGAACCGCGAGCGCTCCATCGTGGGCATCAAGCGCGTCTCGAAGCCGGGACTGCGCGTGTACGCGAAGTCCACCGAAATCCCCAAGGTCTTCGGCGGCCTCGGCGTCGCCATCCTCTCGACCTCCTCCGGCCTGCTCACAGACCGCCAGGCGACCAAGAAGGGCGTAGGTGGGGAAGTCCTCGCCTACGTGTGGTAACCAGTCATGTCGCGTATTGGACGACTTCCGATCGACGTTCCCGCGAACGTCAACGTCACGATCGACGGCTCAGCCGTCACCGTCAAGGGCCCGAAGGGTGAGCTCGCGCTCACCGTCGCCAGCCCCATCGAGGTGAAGCTCGAGGATGGCCAGCTGCTGGTCAGCCGTCCGGACGACGAGCGCAACTCGCGCTCGCTGCACGGACTCACCCGCACGCTCATCGCCAACCAGATCATCGGCGTCACCGACGGGTACACCAAGGGCCTCGACATCGTCGGCACCGGCTACCGTGTCGCCGCCGATGGACAGGGCATCACGTTCGCTCTCGGTTACTCGCACCCGATCACGGTGCAGCCGCCGGCCGGAATCACGTTCACGGTCGAGGGCAACAACCGCGTCATCGTGAGCGGTATCGACAAGCAGGCCGTCGGCGAAGTCGCCGCAAACCTCCGTAAGTTGCGCAAGCCGGAGCCCTACAAGGGCAAGGGCGTTCGCTACACGGGTGAAATCGTCCGCCGCAAGGCCGGAAAGTCAGGTAAGTAATCATGGGTCTCGGAACAAGAGGCAAGAGCAAGTCGGCCGCCAAGGGCCGCAGGCACGCGCGCCTTCGCAAGAAGGTCGTCGGCACCGAGGCACGTCCACGCCTCGTCGTCACCCGCTCGGCCCGTCACGTCTTCGTGCAGGTCGTGGATGACGCCAAGGGCCACACGCTGGCATCGGCATCGACCCTCGAGGCAGACCTGCGCACGTTCGACGGTGACAAGACCGCGAAGGCGCACAAGGTCGGCGAACTGGTCGCGGAACGCGCCAAAAAGGCCGGCATCGAGGCAGTCGTGTTCGACCGCGGCGGCAGCAAGTACGCAGGGCGCATCGCAGCCATCGCCGACGGTGCACGAGAAGGCGGGTTGGACCTGTGAGCGACACCACATCAAACACGAATGAGGAGCCCACTGTGGCTGAAGTCAGCCCCGAGGCGGCCCCGGCCGCAGCGGTGACCACCCCCGAGGTGGTCGTCGACGCACCCGCGACCGACGTCACGAACGAGCCCCGCGAGGCCCGCCGTGGTGGCCGCGAGCGCAACCCGAACCAGCAGCGCGGCAGCCGTGACAGCGAGAAGAGCCAGTTCCTGGAGCGCGTCGTCACCATCAACCGCGTCTCGAAGGTCGTCAAGGGTGGTCGTCGCTTCAGCTTCACCGCCCTGGTGATCGTGGGCGACGGCAACGGACTCGTCGGTGTCGGCTACGGCAAGGCACGCGAGGTTCCGACCGCCATCTCCAAGGGCGTCGAGGAAGCGAAGAAGAACTTCTTCCGCGTTCCCCGCGTCGGAGCCACCATCCCGCACCCTGTGCAGGGTGAGGCCGCTGCAGGCGTTGTGCTGCTGCGTCCCGCCGCTGCAGGAACCGGTGTTATCGCTGGAGGCCCGGTTCGCGCCGTCCTCGAGTGCGCCGGCATCCACGACGTGCTGAGCAAGTCGCTCGGTTCGTCGAACACGATCAACATCGTGCACGCAACCGTTGCCGCTCTGAAGCAGCTCGAGGAGCCCCGCGCCGTGGCAGCACGCCGCGGCCGCCCCTTCGAGGATGTTGCACCCGCCCGCCTGGTGCGCGCGGATGCCGAGGCCTCGGCGGCACTGAGCGCAGCAAAGGCAGGTGTCTGATGGCCGCGCGCCTGAAAGTGACCCAGATCAAGTCCAAAATCAGTGAAAAGCAGAACATGCGCGACACCCTGCGGAGCCTCGGGCTTCACCGCATCGGTGACGTGACTGTTCGCGAGGACAACAAGCAGAACCGTGGCTATGTCCGCACTGTCGCCCACCTCGTCAAGGTCGAGGAGATTGACTAATGGCTGAAGAAACCAAGCCCGCCGCCAAGAAGCCGGCAGCCGCAAAGGCTGACGCGCCGAAGGCTGCGGCCACCCAGAAGAAGGCTGCGGCTCCCAAGGCCGCCGCCGAAAAGAAGCCGGCAACCGCGAAGCCGGCAACCGCGAAGTCTGATGCCCCGAAGGCGGCTGCTGACAAGGCTCCGGCCAAGGCTGCTGCTGACAAGAAGCCCGCCGCCGACAAGGCTGCGGCTCCCAAGGCTGCCGCTTCCGACAAGGCCGCTGACACCAAGGCTGCTGACACCAAGGCTCCCGCAGCCAAGGCACCGGCCAAGGCCGCATCCGCGAACTCGGCATCCGCCGAGAAGCGCGCCCCGATCGCCAAGAAGGCCCAGGACGAGCATGTTGCTCGCACCCAGGTGCTGAAGGTTCACCACCTCCGTCCCGCTGCGGGCGCGAAGAAGGCCAAGACTCGCGTCGGCCGCGGTGAGGGCTCGAAGGGTAAGACTGCGGGCCGTGGAACCAAGGGCACCAAGGCGCGGTACCAGGTCAAGGCCGGCCTCGAGGGCGGCAACCTGAACTTCATCATGCGCACCCCGAAGCTTCGCGGCTTCAAGAACCCGTTCCGCGTCGAGTACCAGGTCGTCAACCTCGACCGCCTCGCCGAGCTGTACCCGAAGGGTGGGGATGTCACGATCAGTGACCTCGTCGCCAAGGGTGCCGTTCGCAACAACGAAAAGGTCAAGGTTCTGGGTAACGGCGACATTACGGTTAAGCTGAACGTTGCTGTCGACAAGGTCTCCGGCTCAGCCGAGCAGAAGATCGTCGCGGCCGGCGGATCCATCAAATAAGTTCCATCGCACGACTGTGAGAGGCGGGGTCCGTTCAGCGGGCCCCGCATCCTGCATCTGAAGAGATGACGCAGTCAGCACCAAAAAAGCAGGAGGCCTTGTGTTCAGAGCTGTAGCGCGGATCTTCCGCACGCCTGACCTTCGACGAAAAATCGGATTCACGATCCTGATCGTCGCGATCTTCCGCCTCGGCTCCTTCATTCCTGCGCCATTCGTCGACTTCCAAAATGTGCAGACCTGCCTCGCGGCGAACTCGAACACCTCGGGCCTCTACGAACTGGTCAACCTCTTCAGCGGCGGCGCACTGCTTCAGCTCTCCGTCTTCGCGCTCGGAATCATGCCGTACATCACGGCATCGATCATCGTGCAGCTGCTGCGGGTGGTAATCCCGCACTTCGACACTCTCTACAAAGAGGGCCAGACCGGCCAGTCCAAGCTGACGCAGTACACGCGGTACCTCACCATCGGACTCGGCGTACTGCAGTCGACCACCCTGATCACGGTCGCCCGCAGCGGTGCGCTGTTCGGAACCAGCTCATCGACGCCGCAGTGCAGCGAGCTCATCACCGATGCCGGGCAGACCTGGTACGGCATCCTGCTCATGGTCATCACGATGACCGCCGGCACCGGCATCATCATGTGGATGGGCGAGCTCGTCACCGAGCGCGGCATCGGCAACGGAATGTCGCTTCTGATCTTCACGTCGATCGCGGCCCGCTTCCCGGGCGCCCTCGGTACCATCCTCCAGTCGAAGGGCTTCCCGATCTTCCTGCTGACCATCGGCGTCGGCATCGTGATCATGGGGCTCGTGGTGTTCGTCGAACAATCGCAGCGCCGCATCCCCGTGCAATACGCCAAACGAATGGTCGGGCGGCGAACCTACGGCGGCAACAACACGTACATTCCGATCAAGGTCAACATGGCCGGCGTCGTACCCGTCATCTTCGCGTCGTCGCTGCTGTACATTCCGGCACTGATCGCGCAGTTCAACCAACCGAAGTCGGGCGCCACCGGCAAGGCGGCGATTCCGGCACCCTGGGTCACCTGGATCACCGACAACCTCACCAAGGGTGACGGCCCGTACTACATGATCCTGTACTTCCTGCTCATCGTCGGGTTCACCTACTTCTATGTCGCGATCACCTTCAACCCCGAAGAAGTCGCCGACAACATGAAGAAGTACGGCGGGTTCATCCCCGGCATCCGTGCGGGGCGGCCGACCGCGGAGTACCTCGACTACGTGCTCACCCGCATCACCCTGCCGGGCTCGCTCTACCTCGGCATCATCGCCCTCATCCCGCTGATAGCCCTGGGGCTGGTCAACGCGGCGCAGAACTTCCCGTTCGGCGGCACGAGCATCCTGATCATCGTCGGTGTCGGGCTCGAGACGGTCAAGCAGATCGACTCGCAGCTGCAGCAACGGCACTACGAGGGCCTCCTCCGTTGACCCGGCTCCTTATCGTCGGGCCCCCCGGCGCCGGTAAGGGAACCCAGTCGGTCAGGCTCACCAACGCCTTCGGCATCCCGGCAATCGCAACGGGCGACATCTTCCGCGCGAACATCAAGAACCAGACACCGCTCGGCGTCGAGGTGAAGGCGATCATCGACGCCGGCGACTTCGTGCCCGACTCGCTGACCAACGACCTGGTGGCGAGCCGTCTTGGCGAGCAGGACTGCCAGACCGGTTTCCTGCTCGACGGGTACCCGCGCACGGTCGAGCAGTTGCACTTCCTCGACGACCTGCTCGCGGCGGAGGGAACGGCCCTGGATGCGGTGATCCAGCTGGTCGCCGATCAGGACGAGATCGTCAGTCGCCTGCTCAAGCGCGCGCACGAGGAAGGCCGAACGGATGACACCCCCGAGACCATCCGCTACCGCCAGGCGCTCTACCAGCGCGAGACCGCTCCGCTGATCGCGATCTACAAAGAGCGCGGGCTCGTCATCGAGGTCGACGCGCTGGGCGAGGTGACTGAGGTCGGCGACCGGATCAAGGCCGAGTTGAACGCTCGCCAGATCGTACCCGCCGCGAAGTGAGTCGAGCGCGCGGCTTGTACAAGTCGCCGGACGAGCTGGCGGCGATGATTCGTCCGGGGCTTGTGACCGCGGCGGCGCTTGCGGCCGTGCGCGCTGCCATCGCGCCAGGCGTATCGACGCTCGAACTCGACGCGATCGCAGAGGCGACGATTCGCGCCGCCGGCGGCATCCCGAACTTCCCGCTCGAGCCCGGCTACACGCACACGCTCTGCACCTCCCTCAATGACGCCGTCGTGCACGGCGTGCCGACTGGGCTGCGGATCGCACCCGGCGACCTGGTCTCGATCGACTGTGGTGCCGAGGTGGATGGCTGGAATGGAGATGCCGCGTTCTCGGTCGTGGTGCCCGACGAATCGCAGCCGGAGCTCGTCGCCCGTCGAAGCGCCCTGGTCGATGCGACCGAGCGCTCGCTGTGGGCCGGGATAGCGGCGATGGCGACGGCAGCGAACGTCAACCAGGTCGGGGCGGCGGTCGAGGCATCCATCGAAGGCTCCGGCGACTATGGGATCATCGAGGACTTCACCGGCCACGGGATCGGCCGCTCGATGCACGAGGATCCCGCCGTCTTCAACTTCCGCGTGCGGGGAGGCAGCCCGAAGGTGCTTCCCGGCCTGGTGCTCGCGATCGAACCCATGATCACCCTGGGCGGCATAGAGACCCACGAACTCGCCGACGGGTGGACCCAGGTCACGGATGATGGCAGCGACGCCGCACACTGGGAGCACTCGGTCGCCAGGCACGACGCCGGCATCTGGGTTCTCACCGCTCCCGACGGCGGGGCAGCGGGCCTCGCGCCGTTCGGCGTAATCCCAACGCCCGTCCACGGCCGATAGGCGCCCGGTTGCAGGTTTCCGCGACCTGGGGCTCCCCAGCTTGCGAAAACCTGCAACTCGAGGATTGGCCGGCGGGAGTATACGTCTCACTTGGCGAAACCGGCGGAAATGACCTAAGCTTGATCCTTGGTGTGTTGCGCCCGCTTTTGCGTGCGTACCGCCGTCGGTTTCGCTCTCCTGGCTTGTGACCTCGGTTACGTTCCAGCGATCGGAACAAGTGCCATCTGGCGCGAATACGCATGACCAGCATTACTAATAGCGACGAAGAGGCAATGGCCAAAAAAGACGGTGTCATCGAGATCGAAGGCGCAGTGGTCGAGGCTCTGCCCAACGCGATGTTTCGCGTTGAGTTGACCAACGGACACAGAGTACTCGCCCACATCTCGGGGAAAATGCGTCAGCACTACATCCGAATCCTCCCTGAGGACCGCGTGATCGTAGAACTGAGCCCGTATGACCTGACCCGTGGCCGCATCGTCTATCGCTACAAGTAGGGCCGGAAAGTAACGAGAGGTATCGACGAACCCAGCGGGCGAGTCGAAACCGTATCGAAGACAGCGAAAGAAGAAACACAATGAAGGTCAACCCCAGCGTCAAGCCGATCTGTGAGAAGTGCCGCGTGATCCGTCGCCACGGCAACGTCATGGTCATCTGCAAGAGCAACCCGCGCCACAAGCAGCGTCAGGGTTGAACCGTAGGTTGACATCGCGAAGCGATATCAACCGAAGGTTCAAGGTCGAGAAGCGCGCCCCGACGAAGTCGGAGCTCGCGTATCGAGACCCGGTACAAAATAAGAGCAGTACCAACATCCTCGAGCCAGCTCGAGAGGACACCCGGGGTTGGAGGCCCCGGCACCGGTACTGTCCAACACCTCCATATTTCTCAAAGGAGAAACAACAATGGCACGTCTAGCCGGCGTCGACATTCCGCGCGACAAGCGCGTAGAGGTCGCACTGACTTACATCTACGGTGTGGGTCGCACGAGGGCCCTGAAGACCCTCGCAGACACCGAGATCAGCGGTGAGATCCGAGTCAAAGACCTCACCGATGACCAGCTCATCGCCCTCCGCGACTACATCGAGGGCAACTTCAAGGTAGAAGGTGACCTTCGTCGTGAGGTTGCCGCCGACATCCGCCGCAAGGTCGAGATCGGCAGCTACCAGGGAATTCGCCACCGCCGCGGCCTGCCCGTGCACGGACAGCGCACCAAGACCAACGCTCGCACCCGCAAGGGCCCGAAGCGCACCGTTGCAGGCAAGAAGAAGGCTCGCTAGTCGGCCTTCGCCGATTCAGCTGGATCAAGAGGATTTCATAAATGGCAGCACCAAAGTCGGCCGTTCGTAAGCCGCGTCGCAAAGAGAAGAAGAACGTCGCTGTGGGCCAGGCCCACATCAAGTCGACGTTCAACAACACCATCGTCACCATCACCGACCCGTCCGGCGCTGTTCTCAGCTGGTCCTCGTCGGGTGTTGTCGGCTTCAAGGGTTCGCGTAAGTCGACCCCGTACGCCGCACAGATGTCGGCCGAGTCTGCTGCGCGCCAGGCGCAGGAGCACGGTGTGAAGAAGGTGGATGTCTTCGTCAAGGGTCCAGGTTCCGGTCGTGAGACCGCCATCCGTTCGCTGCAGGCCGCCGGCCTCGAGGTCGGCGTGATCACCGACGTGACGCCACAGGCGCACAACGGTTGCCGCCCGCCGAAGAGACGCCGCGTCTAGTTCTTTTCCCTCGGTGGTCGAGTAGCGCCCGAGGAACGAGGACACGTATCGAGACCCCGGTCTCGATACGGCTGCTCCTTCGTCGCGGCCTACCCGAGCACCGGAAAACCCATCAATCAAAACTCAATAGCTTTCAGGCGGGCCAGCCACCCGTCACCCCATAAGTGTCATATAGCGGACACTTCGCCGAAAGGAACAACCCGTGCTCATTGCACAGCGCCCCACCCTCGCAGAAGAAAACCTCTCAGAGTTCCGTTCACGTTTCGTCATCGAGCCGCTCGAGCCCGGCTTCGGTTACACGCTCGGCAACTCGCTTCGCCGCACACTGCTCTCGTCCATCCCCGGTGCCGCCGTCACCAGCATCCGCATCGATGGTGTGCTGCACGAGTTCAGCACCGTTCCCGGTGTGAAAGAAGATGTCACCGAGATCATCCTCAACATCAAGGGACTGGTCGTCTCGAGCGAGCACGACGAGCCGATCACCGCCTACCTGCGCAAGCAGGGTGCCGGGCAGGTCACCGCCGCCGACATCTCCGCTCCGGCCGGTGTCGAGATCCACAACCCCGAGCTCGTCATCGCGACGCTCAACGACAAGGCCAAGTTCGAACTCGAGCTCACCATCGAGCGCGGGCGTGGTTACGTCTCCGCGACGCAGAACCGCAGCGAGTTCTCGGAGGCCGGCCAGATTCCCGTCGACTCGATCTACTCGCCCGTGCTCAAGGTCACCTACCGCGTCGAGGCCACCCGTGCCGGTGAGCGTACCGACTTCGACCGCCTGGTGGTAGATGTCGAGACCAAGTCGGCGATCACCCCGCGCGACGCGATCGCCTCGGCTGGTCGCACCCTGACCGAGCTGTTCGGCCTGGCCCGCGAGCTCAACACCGCTGCAGAGGGCATCGAGATCGGTCCAGCGCCGGTCGACGCCGTGCTCTCGAGTGAGCTGAGCATGCCGATCGAAGACCTCGACCTGTCGGTGCGCAGCTACAACTGCCTCAAGCGTGAGGGCATCAACACCGTGAGCGAGCTGGTTGCTCTCTCCGAGATGCAGCTCATGAACATCCGCAACTTCGGACAGAAGTCGGTTGACGAGGTCAAAGACAAGCTGGTCGAGATGGGTCTCAGCCTGAAGGACTCGGTTCCCGGGTTCGATGGTGCCCACTTCTACGGTGGCGACGACGACGAGGTTTGACCCGTCGGTTGACGTCGCGGAGCGGCCTCATCCCAAGGTTCACGGTCGAGTAGCGCCGCGAAGCGCCGCGTATCGAGACCCATCCCACGCCTAACTTCACAACAACGAAAGAACCAACACAATGGCTGCACCAACTAAGGGACCCCGTCTCGGCGGCGGACCGGCGCATGAGCGCCTCATGCTTGCGAACCTCGCGGCTGCCCTGTTCACGCACAAGAGCATCAAGACGACCGAGACGAAGGCCAAGCGCCTTCGCCCGGTGGCCGAGCGCCTGATCACATTCGCGAAGCGTGGTGACCTGCACGCACGTCGTCGCGTACTCGCGGTCATCCACGACAAGACCGTGGTACACGAGCTCTTCACCGAGATCGCCCCGCTGGTTGAGCTGCGCGAGGGCGGCTACACCCGCATCACGAAGCTGGGCTTCCGCAAGGGCGACAACGCGTCGATGGTGCAGATCGAGCTCGTTCTCGAGCCCGTGAACCCGAAACCGAAGAGTGCCAAGAAGACGGCCGCAGCGTCGGCTTCGACTGCCAAGGCCGCACCCGCAGCCGAGTCGGCACCGGTCGACGAGGTAGTCGAGGAGACCCCGGCTGAGGTCGAGGCAACGGAAGCCGCCGATACTGAGGCTCCGGCCGAGATCGAGACGCCGGATGCCCCCGAGTCGGAGACGCCCGAGGCTGAGGCGGCGGAGGCTGACGCAGCAGACGACGACGACGCCGAGGCGATCGTGGCCGACGACGCCCCGGACGACGCCAAATAGTTTTCTTCACCACCGAAACAGGGTCCCGCGGTTCGCGGGGCCCTGTTTTCGTACGGCCCGGTATTCATGCGCGGCAGCGGGCTACTTCTGCGGAACGTGCACGCGGGTGGTCGAGAAGAAGTCGGTGATATCCGGATAGGGCGGAATCGCGGCCAACCTCCCCAGCGCAGCCTGCAGGGCAGCCGTGTAGATACGCCCGCCCGCTCCGCCGGGGTGGATCTGGTCGCGGGCCAGCACCGAGATGTGCGGGCTGATGGCCGTGTACCAGTCGGACAGCGCCACGTTCTGCTGGTTGTCGCTGGCGAACTGCGCCAGCGTGCTGTTCACTTCTCCCTCCCAGCTGCGCGGTTCCTCGACATTGACGACGATCATCTGCCGGTTGGGGCCGATCATTTCATGCACCTGGTCGAGTGTCGCTCGTGCAATCGGGCCGTTGGTGCCGAGAGCGACGACGAGGATGGGCCTCAGGTTGCCGGAGTCCAGCAGCGACTGCACGATGCCGGGCAGTGTGTTCATCTGGCGGGAGACGACCGCGTCGATGTTCATGGCCGGCCAGACCTGCCTGAGTTCAGGCGCCGAGGCGAGCATCACCGAGTCGCCGACGGCGTCGATGTTGCTGCCGGGCGCCCCCGGCGGTGGCGGTGGCAGGAACTTGGCTTTGGCCAGAAGCAGCTTGCCGGCGCTGATGTCCTGCTGCGCGGATCCGGTCGCCGGAGCCCGCACCACGGCCAGGGCGGCCGCACCGCTTCCGGCAACCAGGGCGACCGCGAGCAGGGATGCCGCAGAAACCCGCAGCACACGCCTGGCGCCCTTCTGCCAGAGGCTTCGCACCCATACTCCGAAACCGAGCCGGCGAATGGGGCGTTCGAGGAGTTGGTACGACAGCGTCGCCGCGACGAGTGTGATGACGATGGTGACCGAGCCGATCAACCAGGACGTGGCCGCCGCATCCTGCCATTTCGGTTGGGCGACGATCACCAAAACCAGCACGGGCCAGTGCCAGAGGTAGATGCCGTAGGAGCGCACGCCGATCCAGCGCAGCGGAGCAACGTCGAGTGCGGCGCCGGGCAGCGAGCCGGGAACGATCGCGCCGAGCACGGCCAGGGCACTCAGCAGCGCAACGGCCGCGAGACCGCCCTCGAACATCAGCGGTGAGTCCGCAGGCACCAGAACGGCGATTGCGATGAGCGCCACGATCGACACGGCGCCGAGCAATTGCAACCCGACGCGCACCGAGCGCCTCCACTCCAGCGGACGACGCGCCATCCCCGTTGTCGCGATGGCGAGCGCCGCGCCCAGAGCGAGACCGAAACTGTGCGTATCGGTGCCGTAGTACACCCGGGTCGGGTCGATGTGAGGCGAGTAGAACTGAGCCATCGCCGTCGCGGACGCGACCGCCACCGCGAGGAAAATGGCGAAGCGTGCCCAGCGCCACTTGACCAGCACCACCAGCAGCACCACGAACGGCCAGACGAGGTAAAACTGTTCCTCGACGGCGAGCGACCACAGGTTGCGGAACAGCTCGGGCGTGGTTGCGCTGAAATAGCTCGTTCCGCTCGCAATGGCGAGCCAGTTGCTGCTGAAGGTGGCGGCCCCCAGCAGCTGCCTGCCGATTCCGACGAGCACATCACCGCCCTGCACCAGCGCCGCGCTGGTGCAGGCCAGCACCACAAGCACCAGGGCGGGCACCAGGCGTCGCACCCTCCGACCCCAGAACGCCCCCAACCGGATTCGACCGGACAGGGTGCGCTCATCGACGAGGAGCCCCGTGATCAGGAACCCGCTGATCACGAAGAAGCTGTCGACACCGAGCCCTCCGCCCGGGAATGCGTCCGGCAGCACGTGGTAGAGCACGACGAGGATGACCGCGAGCGCGCGCAGCCCGTCGATGCCGGTGAAGTGCATCGGCACGGCGGGGGCGACCGGAGGCGCGCCCTTCTTTGCAGTCGTTGTGGTTGAAGTCATGAGGGCTACAGTCGAGCCTTATGCAATGTGCAGGCATCGTCAACTTCGATACGCGGCGCTAAGTTGAAGTATGGCGAGCGAAGCGCGCATCATCGAAGTGCCCGGCCCGCAGGGCACCCGCGAAGTTCGGATCTCGAGTCCCGACCGAATTCTCTGGCCGGTGCCCGGCATCACCAAGTTCGCCCTCGCCGAATACCTGGCGGCGGTGGGGCCCCAGTTCGTTGCTGCCAACGGCAACCGGCCGATCTCGCTGCAACGGTTTGCCGACGGCATCGACGGTGAGCAGTTCTTCTCCAAGAACCCGCCGAAGGGCGCTCCCGACTATGTGCGCTCGGTGGTCGTCACCTATCCGAGCGGGCGGTCGCATCCGCAGCTCGTGATCGACGAGCCCGCCACCGCGGTGTGGGCGGCGCAGATGAATACGGTCGTCTTCCATCCGTGGGCGTCGCTCGCGTCAGACTCCGACAATCCCGACCAGCTCCGAATCGATCTCGACCCCCAGCCGGGAACGGACTTCTCGGATGCGGTGCCCGCCGCGCTTGAGCTGCGCCGTGTTCTCGAGGAGGTCGGCCTCACAGCGTTCGCGAAGACCTCGGGTAACCGCGGCATCCACGTATTCGCCCCGATCGACGCCAGGCACGAATTCCTCGATGTGCGCCATGCGGTGATCGCTGCCGCGCGCGAACTGGAACGCCGGATGCCCGACCGGGTGACGACCAAATGGTGGAAAGAGGAGCGCGGCGAAAAGCTGTTCGTCGACTTCAACCAGGCGAACCGCGACCGTACGATGGCCGGTGCATACAGCCCGCGGGCGCTCGCCCACGCATCGGTGTCGACGCCTGTCACCTGGGACGAGCTGCCTACCGTCGACCCGAAGGCGTTCACGATTCTGACGATTCCCGGCCGGCTCGCAGCCGTCGGCGACCCGTGGGCCGACTTCGCCGCATCCCCGGGGTCGATCCAGCCGCTGCTGGACTGGTGGGAACGGGACCTCGCCAACGGCCTTGGCGAACTGCCTTTCCCGCCCGACTTCCCCAAGATGCCGGGCGAGCCGCCCCGCGTTCAACCCTCCAAGGCCCGCAAGACCTGAGAGCGCCACCCCCTGTACTCGGGTGGCGGGAGAAGCCGGCGCGCGGCGGGAGGCGTGTCTCCCGCCACGGCGCAGCTTGTCTGTCCACCGGGCGCAGTTTCTCCCGCCACCCGGGCTCAGGCGAAGACGTCGGCCAGGTCGTAGGCGATCGGCCGCTCGAGCTGGTCGTAGGTGCAACTGGTTGCATCGCGGTCGGGGCGCCAGCGCACGAACTGCACGGTGTGCCGAAAGCGCGAGCCCTCCATCTGGTCGTACTTCACCTCGACGACGCGGGTCGGCTCGAGCGCGACGAACGAGACATCCTTGTTCGCCGAGAAGCGGCTCCGGTCGGTCGCCCCCCTGATGATGTCGCCGGACTCGTCGTGTCGCACGAGCGGGGCCAGTTCGTCGACCAGCTCGAGCCGCCTCGCATCGGAGAACGCGGATGCTCCGCCCACGTTTCTGAGCTCGCCGTCGGCGCCATACAGGCCGAGCAGCAGCGACCCGACGCCCGATCCGCTCTTGTGCACGCGGTAGCCGAGCAGCACGACGTCAGCTGTGCGATCGTGTTTGGTCTTGAACATCGTGCGCTTGCCCGGTCCGTAGTGGGCCGCGAGGGGCTTGGCGACCACGCCGTCGAGTCCCGCACCCTCGAACTCGTGCAGCCATTTGTCGGCGACCGCCGGATCGGTTGAGGTCTGGGTCAGGTGCAGCGGTGGCGTCGCGTTCGACAGGAGCTTCTCGAGCGCTGCGCGGCGCTCGCCGAACGGGGTCTCGAGCAGCGAGTCGCCGTCCAGCGACAGCAGGTCGAATGCCACGAAAGATGCGGGCGTCTCCTCGGCGAGCCGGGCGACCCGTGACGCGGCGGGGTGGATGCGCTGCGAGAGCAGCTCCCAGTCGAGCCGCTCGGCGCCCGGCTTACCGCTGCGTACCACGATCTCGCCGTCGAGAATGCAGGGCGACGCGAGCTGCTCTGCGAACATCGCGACCAGCTCGGGAAAGTACCGGGTCAACAGTTTCGACCCGCGGCTGCCGATCTCGACGTCGGTGCCGTCGAAGTAGACGATGCCGCGAAAGCCGTCCCACTTCGGTTCGTAGAGCAGTCCGCCCTCCACCCGGTCGGGCAGCGGAATGGCGTCGGTGAGCTTTGCCAGCATGGGTTCGATCAGGGCATCCACCCTCTGATCTTCCCGCAGTCGCCCCTAAACTCATACCTCGTGGACAGCCCAGCAGAGCTCATTCGCCTGCGCCTCGATATCGCCTACGACGGCACCGAGTTTCAGGGCTGGGCTCGCCAACCCCGATTGCGCACCGTGCAGGGCGAGCTCGAGACGGCGCTGGCGACGGTGTTCTCCCGGTTCGGCCCCGGCCCGACGTTGACGGTTGCCGGTCGAACGGATGCCGGTGTGCACGCACTCGGACAGGTCGCACACGTCGACCTGACGCACCAGCAGCTCGCCAGCCTGGCGAACTCGCACCGCACAAAGGGGCAGAAGCCCGAATCCTCGCCCGAAGCGCGAGCCGTGCGGCTGGCGAAACGGCTGAACGGCATCGCGGGACTCTCGAGCGACCTGTACGTGACGCGCACCTCGCTCGCGCCGCCCGGGTTCGACGCCCGGTTCTCGGCCACCTGGCGTCGCTACCGCTACCGCGTCGCCGACCAGGGCGCACCGCGCGACCCGCTGACCCGCAACCAGACGCTGTGGTATCCGGCCGACCTCGACGTGGATGCTATGAACATTGCGGCACGCGGGCTCGTCGGGCTGCACGATTTTGCGGCCTACTGCAAGCCGCGCGAGGGGGCGACGACGATCAGAACGCTCCAGCATTTCGGCTGGGAGCGCGAGCCGAGCGGGTTGCTGGTCGCGTCCCTGCAGGCGGATGCGTTCTGCCACAGTATGGTGCGCGCGCTGGCCGGCGCATCCGTCGCGGTCGGCCAGGGCAAGCTGCCCGCCAGCCGAGCGGTGGAGCTGCTGCGTGCGAAGCAGCGCACCGCCGAGTTCAAGGTGCTGCCCGCGAAGGGGCTCATCCTGATGGAGGTCGGATACCCGGATGACGCTGAGCTGGCCACCCGCGCCGCGCAGACGCGAGCCCGTCGCGATGCCGGTTTGCCCGACGCCGGAAACCTGGGCTAAGCTTGACCGTTGGTGTCAGAAACTGGCACTCGAACTTGAGCCCTCCACGGGTAGGGTTCCGCAACTATCTGCGGCGGAACGCTCCACGGAGTGGGATTCTCGATCACCTCATTTCGACTAGAAAGCAGTACAGCTGTGACTCGTACGTTCTCGCCCAAGCCCGCTGACGTCCAGCGCGAGTGGGTCATCATCGACGCAACCGACATCGTGCTCGGCCGTCTCGCCAGCCACGCCGCAACGCTCCTGCGCGGCAAGCACAAGCCGACCTTCGCTCCGCACATGGACATGGGCGACTTCGTCATCATCATCAACGCCGAGAAGGTGGCCCTCACCGGCGCCAAGCTCGCCCAGAAGCTCGCCTACCGCCACTCGGGTTACCCGGGCGGACTGTCGGCGATGACCTACGCCGAGATGCTCGAGAAGCACCCGACCCGCGCCGTCGAGAAGGCCGTACGCGGCATGCTCCCCAAGAACTCGATCGGCCGCGCCCAGCTCACCAAGCTCAAGGTGTATGCGGGCCCCGAGCACCCGCACGCTGCGCAGCAGCCGAAGCCGTACACCCTCAGCCAGGTCGCCCAGTAGCGCCGGCCCCCAGACAATAGGACTCAGACACATGGCGAAGATCGAAGACACCATCGACGAGGCTCCCACGAGCGCAGCGTCGACCGGCAGCTACACGACCGAGACGGGCGACAGCCCCTCGAGTTTCACGACCGAGAGCACCCCGAGCGAGGCACCCAAGGCGCCGCGCGCCATCCTGAATGTTCCCGGCGCAGCCGTGGGACGCCGCAAGGAGGCCATCGCACGCGTGCGTATCGTCCCGGGCGGCGACACGTTCACGGTCAATGGCCGCCAGCTCGAAGAGTACTTCCCGAACAAGCTGCACCAGCAGCTCATCAACGACCCGTTCAAGGTTCTCGACCTGCTCGGCTCGTACAGCGTGATCGCCAAGATCACGGGTGGCGGCCCCTCGGGCCAGGCCGGCGCACTGCGTCTCGCCATCGCCCGCTCGCTGAACGAGATCGACCGCGAGAACAACCGTCCCGCTCTCAAGAAGGCCGGCTTCCTCACTCGGGATGCCCGCGTCATCGAGCGCAAGAAGGCCGGTCTCAAGAAGGCTCGCAAGGCTTCGCAGTTCTCGAAGCGCTAATCCGCTCCCGTACTCGGGGGTGCGACAATGCCACGGTTATTCGGTACTGACGGCGTCCGCGGAAAAGCGAACGCCGCACTGACCGTCGAGCTCGCCCTGGGCCTTGCCCAGGCGGCCGCGGTGGTGCTCGGCAAGGGGCGCGTGGCCGACGGTCGGCGCGCATCCGGTCGGCGCCCGGTTGCGGTAATCGGTCGCGATCCGCGTATCTCCGGGGAGTTCCTGGGGTCCGCGGTTTCGGCCGGTCTCGCGAGCTCCGGGGTCGACGTGTACGACGCGGGCGTCGTGCCGACCCCCGCGCTGGCATTTCTGGTCGGAGACTTCAAGGCCGACCTCGGCGTCATGATCTCGGCCTCGCACAACCCGGCGCCCGACAACGGCATCAAGTTCTTCGCCACCGGCGGCACCAAGCTGCCGGATGAGGTCGAGGACCGCATCGAGGCGGCGCTCGAGGACTGGAAGCTCGCCCCGACCGGCGGCGACGTGGGCCGGATCCGCCGGTTCGCGGATGCCGAGGACCGCTACGTCGTGCACCTGCTTTCGACTCTGCCCAACCGGCTCGACGGCGTTCACCTCGTGCTCGACTGCGCACACGGTGCTGCGGCGGGGATCTCGCCGCAGGTCTTCTCCGACGCGGGCGCCAGGGTCACGGTGATCGGGGCGGACCCGGACGGCATCAACATCAACGACGGGGTCGGCTCCACCCATCTCGATAATCTCGCCCGGGCGGTCGTCGAGTCCGGTGCGCAACTGGGCATCGCGCATGACGGGGACGCGGACCGATGCCTTGCAGTCGATGCCGAGGGCAACGTGGTCGACGGCGACCAGATCATGGCCATCCTTGCGATCGCGATGAACGAGCGGGGTGCGCTCAACGACAGCACGCTCGTCGCGACGGTGATGAGCAACCTCGGCCTCAAACGCGCCATGGCCGACCACGGCATCCGGATGCTCGAGACCGGGGTGGGCGACCGTTACGTTCTGGAGGCCCTGAACGAGCACGGCCTGTCGCTCGGCGGCGAGCAGTCGGGGCACGTGATCATGACCAGGTTTGCGACGACCGGCGATGGCATCCTGACCGGGCTTCACCTGGTCGCCGAGGTGGCGCGCACTGGCAAGTCGCTGGCCGAGCTCGCCTCGGTCATGACCGTCTACCCGCAGATCCTGGTGAACGTACGTGGCGTCGACCACCATTCGCTCGCCGGCAACGCGGTTGTCGCTGCCGCCGTCGCATCCGCCGAGGCCGAGCTGGGCGAAACCGGCCGGGTGCTGCTGCGCCCGTCTGGTACCGAGCCGATGGTGCGTGTCATGGTCGAGGCGCTCGACCAGGAGACGGCCGACCGCGTGGCGCAGCGCCTCGCCGACATCGTCCAGGCCGAACTGGCCCTCTAGTCGTTCGTCCAACAGGACGGCCGTCGACATCCCGACGAATTTCTCCTGTTGGCCGCGTCGCTGGGCCAAATGGTCCTGTTGGCAGCGCGGGCTAGAGCTCGGTTCGACCGCGAACACCAAGCTTGGCGTAGGCCGCATGCAGGTGATTGTTGACCGTGCGGGGCGAGACCTGCAGTCGTTTGGCGATCTCGACACTACTGAGTCCCTGCGCGGCGAGGGCCGCGATCTCGCGTTCACGGCCGGTCAGCCGCTCGCCGCGCTCCGCGAACTGGAGCAGCGGGGTCGCCGCATCCTCGCACCTGCCGAGTAGGTCGTCCGCGCGGTTCTGCAGGCTCACGGCGGCCCGCGAGTCGTGGCCGCGGCGGGCGGATGCGCTGGCCGAGACGAATGCCTCGCCCGCGAACAGCAGGTAGCCCAGTTGCTCCCAGGTTTCGCCGGCGGCAGCCAGCGCATCCCGGTTGCCGGACGCCTCCGCGGCGGCGTGTGCCGCCTGCGCCCTCAGCAGCGGTGACGAGCTGCCCGTCGCGAGCGTCGCCAGCTGTGGCGCCGCCTGCGCCGCCGCCCCCAGCCGAGCGGCGGCGTGCAGCAGCCCCGCGGTGTGGATCAGATGGCCGCGGTCGGCGGCCGCGCGCGACCGTCGAAGCAGACTGGCGAGTGCTCGGTCGCGACCGCCTCGCACGGCGTCGAGCCAGAAGGTCGCCAGCGCGGCGAGGGAGCTGGATGCGACGACCTTCTGGTCGAGTTCGGCCAGGACGCTGGCCGCCTGGCCGGGCTTGCCGCGCCAGAGCAGAGTGAGAGCGAGCAGCGCCCTCGCCTGCTCGAGATAGAACAGCGAGCCGCGCGCCTGCGAGCCGCTGATCACGTCGCTGAACCAGCGCGCCGCCGTGGTGAGCTGCCCCATGTTCAGGTAGCACTGGCCGAGCATCAGCTCGTTGTACCGGGTGCCCAGTTCATCGTCGGCCTGGATGCAGGCCTCGAGCGACCGCGCAGCCAGGTCGCGGGCCTCGTCGAGCGATCCGACCTGCAGCAGCACGGTCTCCAGCACCATCTGCGCCCGACGCAGCGAAAACGCGGGCTGCAGGCTCTCGGCGCTGTGCGCGACGGCCCTGCGCGCGGCAGCCAGAGCTTGTTCGGCGTGGCCGAGAGCGCTGAGCGGCAAGCCGTGCGCAAGCGCGACGACCGCGAGTTCCGCGTCGTCGGCGCCGGGCTCGGGTGTCGCCACGTCGAGGGCGACCTCTGACAGTTCCGCTTCTTCGAGGTTGAGCAGCAGCACCGATTTGGGAAACGCGAGCCTGGCGGAGAGTCCGGGGTGGCGTTCGATCGCGCGATCGATCACGGCCAGGCCGAGGGCGTTGCCGTCAGCCTCGCCCGCGAACGCGCTGGCGCGGGCATCCGCGATCTTGCCGGTGAGCGCAATCGTGGTCGGGTGCGCCTCGTCCTCGAGTGCCGCTCGATCGAGGATCCCCAGTGCCTCGCCGATTCGGCCGAGCGTCCAGACCGCCTGTCCCTGCAGCAGCAGCATCTCGGCGGGCGGGGCTCCCGCGTCGATCGCGGCTGCGGCCAGGCGTTCGGCGCGAGGATGGTCGCCGCCGAGGACGGCGAGGTGGGTGGCACGAAACAGGATCTCCGGGTCCGACTCGACCCCGGCATCCAACCGCCAGAGCGCGACCCGCAGCTCGTCCTCTGGTGTCATCCGGCGGCGTGACACGAAGGCGGCCTCGTCGACGAGCAGGTCGACCGTGGCGAGCCGGGACATCGATCCGCGAACCGCCTCCGCATACTGCGGGTGCGACAGCGAGAGCCAGGTGCGGCCGCGCCGCTCCTCGACGATGGCCAGGCCAGCGCGTTCGAGCGAGGCCAGGCTGGCCCGCGCACCGTCGGGCAAGTCTTCGATCGCCAGTGGATGACAGACCGCAAGCCGCTCGATCAGGGCGGTCTGGGAGGCGTCGAGGTGCTGCAGCCGGGTGCGGATCAGTTCGTGCAGGGCCGGCGTGCCGAGCGGCTTGCCGAGCAACTGCCAGACCCCGTCGTGTTCCTGCAGCTGGTCATCCTGCACCGCGCCGATGACGAGCTCTCGCAGAAACAGCGGGTTGCCGCCGGACCGCTCGTGGAACATGACAGCCGTTCGATGGGCAACCCGAGCGCCCAACACCGAACCGAGAAGGGCCTCGACCTGGGCGATTCTCAGCGGAACGACCTCGACAACCAGCGCGGAATCGTCGGTCCACATCGAGACGAAGGCGTCGGGCAGCGATTCCCCGGACGGCACCGTTGCGATGAGCCGCACGACATCGGCGGCGACGAGCTGGATGATCACGGTCATCGAGAGGGGGTCGAGCAGGCTGAAGTCGTCGACCACCATGATGACCCGGTTGCCGTTCGCCAGGCGATCGACCGACTCGCGCACGAGATCGAAGATGGCCAGGGAGTCGCGCACGACGACGTCGATGGCGTCGCGGCCGGGCGAGATGGCGGGGATCAGTGCACCAAGCGGAGTGGCGCTGAGCATCGCGCTCGCGGCGACCCGGATGACCGCCCAGCCGTCGACCGTGAGCGTCGCTGCGGATTCGCTCGCCAGCCGGGATTTTCCGACGCCGGATCCTCCGGTGAGAACCACGATGGAGACGAAGTGCGAGCGCAGCACGGCCGTGATCTGCCCGAGCTGCTCATCGCGTCCGGTCAGGGCCACTGGGACTGGACCGCGATGCCCGAAGCCACGTGTGTCCTCCCTAATAGATCCTCAGCAACGGAATCCTAGCGGGCGGCGGGTTTGCATGGCCGACCAGCTTAAATCTTGCGGAGGAGCACGGATGAGACGGCGTGGTTGGCGCCCTTGCGCAGCACGAGCGAGGCGCGCGCTCTGGTGGGCAGCACGTTTTGCAGGAGGTTCGGTTCGTTGATCGATTTCCAGATCGCCCGCGCCTGCGCCGTGGCGTCGCTCTCGCTCAGGCTGGCGTAGCGGTGGAAGTACGACTTCGGGTTCGAGAACGCCCCGCGCTGCAGCGACAGGAACCGCTCGACGTACCAGTGCTCGATGTCGCTGGTGCGGGCATCCACGTAGACGGTGAAGTCGAAGAGGTCGCTCACCGCGAGCCGGCCGCCCTGGGTCGGCGGCTGCAGCACATTCAGACCCTCGACGATCAGGATGTCGGGCCGACGCACGACGATCTCGGCGTCGGGCACGATGTCATAGCTGAGGTGCGAGTAGAAGGGCGCGCGCACCTCGGCCACGCCGCTCTTCACGTTGCTGACGAACCGCAGCAGGGCTCGACGGTCGTAGCTTTCGGGGAAGCCCTTGCGCTCCATCAGGCCGCGCTCGGCGAGTGTCGCATTGGGGTAGAGGAAGCCGTCGGTCGTGACCAGCTCGACCCGGGGGGTGTCATCCCACCGTGCCAGCAGCTCCCGCAGGAGTCGCGCCGTAGTCGACTTGCCGACCGCGACCGAGCCCGCGACGCCGATGACGAACGGTGTGCTGGGGATCGTGCCGTGCAGAAACTCGCTGGTCGACCGGTGCAGGGCCCGCGCGCCGCCGGCGTACAAGTTGATAAGGCGCGACAGCGGAAGGTAGACGTCGCTCACCTCGCTGGTGTCGAGCCGTTCGCCGAGACCCCGCAGCTGCACCAGCTCGGCCTCGGTGAGCGGCAGCTGGGTCGACGGTGCGAGCTCCGCCCAACTGTGCCGGTCGATCTCCACGAACGGAGACGGCTGCGCCGATGCTGAGTCATGCATTGTGCATCCAACCTACCGTCGGAGGGGCTTCCGCCCGCTGCCCAGGGCTCTCGCGGGTGCCGATGGCCGACTCAACCTAGAATTGCGGGATGTGCGGAATCGTGGGGTACGTCGGCCCGAATAGCAGCGTGGCGGTATTGCTGGGTGGCCTGAGTCGCCTGCAGTACCGCGGATACGACTCGGCCGGCATCGCCGTGCTGGGGTCGGACGGCCACCTGTCGACCCGCAAGCACGCGGGCAAGCTGAAGGTGCTCATCGACGATGTCGACGCCACGCCGCTGGTCGACGGGCAGACCGGCATCGGCCACACGCGCTGGGCCACCCACGGTGGGCCGACGGATGCCAACGCGCATCCGCACCTCGGCGACGGCGGCAAGCTCGCCCTCATCCACAATGGCATCATCGAGAACTTCGCCCCGCTCAAGCAGCAGCTGCTGGATGCCGGCGAGACTTTCACGAGCGACACCGACTCCGAGGTGGCCGCCATCCTGGTCGGCCGCGCGTTCCGCGAGACCGGCGACCTCACGCTTGCAATGCGGCAGGTGGTCGCCCATCTCGAGGGTGCATTCACGCTGCTCATCGTGCACGAGGACCGCCCAGGCGAGGTCGTGGGCGCACGTCGCATTTCACCCCTGGTCATCGGGCTCGGCGACGGGGAGAATTTCCTGGGCTCCGACGTGGCCGCATTCGTCGAGTTCACGCGTCGAGCAGTAGAGATCGGCGACGACCAGATCGTGACCATCCGTCCCGACTCGGTGGAGGTCACCGATTTCGCCGGAAACGAGGTCGAGACCCGCGAGTATGAGGTCGCCTGGGACGCGTCCGCGTCGGAGAAGGGCGGCTGGTCGAGCTTCATGCGCAAGGAGATCAGCGAGGAGCCGGATGCGGTCTACAACACGCTTCTCGGCCGCATCTCAAACGGCGCTGTTTCCTTCCCCGATTTGGGCGGCCTCGACGACAGCGTTCTCGCATCCATCGACCGCATCGTCATCATCGCCTGCGGAACTGCGGCTTACGCCGGGATGCTGGGCAAATACGCGATCGAGGCGTGGGCTCGTGTTCCGGTCGAGGTGACGCTGTCGCACGAGTTCCGCTACAGCAACCCGATCCTCGATGAGCGCACCCTGGTGATCTCGGTCAGCCAGTCGGGCGAGACCATCGATACCCTGATGGCGGTCAAATACGCCAAGGCCGAGGGCGCTCGCGGGCTGTCGATCTGCAACACCCAGGGCTCCTCTATTCCCCGCGAGTCGGATGCCGTCATCTATACGCATGCGGGGCCCGAGGTGGCGGTCGCGTCGACGAAGGCGTTCGTCGCCCAGATCACGGCGCTGTACCTGTTCGGGCTGCACTTCGCCGCGGTGCGCGGCTCGCTCGCGCCGGCCGAACTCGCGCGCAACATCGAGGAGCTCCAGGCGATCCCCGCCAAGATCGCCGAAGTCCTGGTCGCCTCCGAGGGGATCGGCCAGCTGGCCGGCTGGATGGCCGACACCCGATCCGTGCTGTTCCTGGGCCGTCACGTCGGGTTCCCGATCGCCCTCGAGGGTGCGCTCAAGCTCAAGGAACTCGCGTACATCCACGCAGAGGGCTTCGCCGCCGGTGAGCTGAAGCACGGGCCGATCGCCCTCATCGAGCCCGGCCAGATCGTGTTCGTCATCGTGCCGTCGCCTCGCGACCCGTCATCGCTGCACCCGAAGGTGGTCTCCAACATCCAGGAGATCCGCGCCCGGGGCGCACGCGTGATCGCCATCGCCGAGAAGGGCGATGCCGCTGTGCTGCCGTATGCCGACGAGGTCATTCCGATTCCGCTGGCCGCACCGTTCTTCGAGCCGCTGCTCGCCGTGGTTCCACTGCACATCTTCGCGCTGGAGCTGGCGACGGCAAAGGGGCTCGATGTCGACCAGCCGCGCAACCTCGCCAAGTCTGTGACCGTCGAGTAGTCACGGTTCGAAATGATGCAGCTTCCATGATTCTGGGCATCGGTGTGGATGTCGTCGACCTCGCCCGGTTCGAGCGTTCGGCCGCGCGGACGCCGGCCCTGCTCACGAGGCTGTTCACGCCGGCCGAGCGAATTCTTCCGCTGCACTCCCTGGCGGGGCGCTTCGCAGCGAAAGAGGCCCTGATCAAGGCCATCGGCGACTCCACGGGAGTGCGCTGGCATGACATGGAGGTGGTCTCCAACGAGCTCGGCAACCCGTCGTTTGTGCTGCACGGCGCCGTCTCGTCGATCGTCGACAGGCGCGGAGTAGGCAGCATCCATCTCTCGATGTCGCACGACGCCGGCGTCGCGATCGCCTACGTGATCGTCGAGTCGACGTCGGGAGCCGACCGGTGAGCCGGCCGCTGCGCGAGGCGCGCATAGACCTCGGGGCGATCGAGCAGAACATCGCCACCATTCGCGGCGTCATCGCGCCGGCGCAGACCATGGTCGTCGTCAAGGCCGGTGCCTATGGCCACGGCGCGCTGGAGACAGCACTCGCGTCGGTCGATGCCGGCACGGAGTGGCTGGGGGTCGTCGACATCCCCGAGGCGCTCGCGCTTCGTGCGGCAGGCATGACGACCCCGGTGCTGGCCTGGCTGCACGGGCAGGATGCGGGGTTCCAGGCCGCCGTGGACGACGACATCGACCTCGGCATCAGCACGCCGTCCGCACTCGAGCGCGCGGCCGATACGACGGGCCGTGCGAACGTCCAGCTGAAGGTCGACACCGGCCTGTCGCGCAACGGCATCGAGGTGCGGCTGAGCTCAGACCTGTTTCGGCGCGCTGCCGAACTCGAGCGGGCGGGCAGGGTGCGGGTGCGCGGCATGTGGAGCCACCTGGCGAACGCCGGCGAAGCCGAGGATCGCGAACAGCTGCGTCGATTCGAGTCGGCGCTCGCCGTGGCCGAGGAGGAGGGGCTGCGCCCTGACCTGCGCCACCTCGCCGCGACCGCCGGCGCCCTCACGCTGCCGGAATCGCGCTTCGACCTGGTGCGGCTCGGCATCGGCGCCTATGGGCTGTCGCCGCTTGAGGGCCGAACCTCGGCCGACCTCGGCCTGCGGCCCGCCATGGAGCTGAGCGCGGAGATCGTCTCGGTCAAGCGTGTTCCGGTGGGGAGCGGCGTCTCGTACGGCTATACGTATCGGACGACCGGCGAGACCACGCTCGCTCTGGTTCCCCTGGGCTATGCCGACGGCATCCCGCGTTCGGCGTCGTCGGCCGCCCCGGTGTCGATCAACGGCACGACCTACCGAATCAGCGGGCGAGTCGCGATGGACCAGTTCGTGGTGGATGTCGGCGACGATCCGGTGGCCCTCGGTGACCGCGCAGTGCTGTTCGGCGACCCGGCAAACGGCGTTCCGTCCGCCGACGACTGGGCCGAGGCGTCCGCAACCATCAACTATGAAATCGTTACGCGCATCGGTCCGCGGGTGACCCGCGTGTTCGTGCTGTGACGACCCTGGTGATCGACACACCGGAGGCCATGGAGGCGCTCGGTGGTCGGCTGGCACGGCAGCTCGGGGCAGGCGACCTGGTGTTGTTGAACGGTGACCTGGGAGCGGGCAAGACCACGCTGGCGCGTGGCCTCGGAGCCGAGCTCGGGGTGCGTGGCACAGTGACGAGCCCGACGTTCGTGCTGGCGCGCACTCATCCCCGCGCCGACGGAGTCCCGCTCGTGCATGTCGACGCGTATCGCCTGCACAGCGCGCTCGAACTGGATGACCTCGACATTGACTACGACAGGTCGATCGTGGTGGTGGAGTGGGGCGCCGGCCTGCTCGATGGCATCACCGAGAACTGGCTCGAGGTCGATATCGTGCGGCCGACGGGCGGTCCGGCGGCGATGCCGGAAACCGTGACGACCCCGGAAACCGTGACGACCCCGGTAACCGTGACGACCCCGGTAATCGTGACGACCCCGGAAACCGCGACGGCCGCGATCAGTGAGCCGCTCGACGGTCCGGAACCCCGCCTGGTCGCGTTCACCGGCCACGGCGATCGCTGGCATGACCTAGGGTGGGTCGGTGCTGCTCTCGATTGATACCTCCGCCGGCACCAGTGTCGCAGTGGTCGATCGCGAGGCGGGCATCCTGGCGGAGTTGAACGAGGCCGACACCCGCAGGCACGCCGAGGTGATCGGCACGCTGGTTCGCAGTGCTCTCGACTACGCCGGCATCGCTGTCACCGACCTGAGCGGTGTGGCGGTGGGCATGGGGCCCGGTCCGTTCACCGGCCTCCGGGTCGGGATCGCCGCCGCACGCGCATTCGCCTTCGGCATCGGTCGGCCCGTGGTTCCGGTGGTCAGCCACGACGGCGTCGCCTACGGCCAGGCCGATCCGGTACTAGTGGTGACCGACGCGCGACGCGGGGAGGTCTACTGGTCGGCCTACTCCGCAACCGACGCCTCGGGATTGCCGGTGCGCAGCTCGGGCCCGGGGCTCGTCACCCCCGACGCGCTGGCCGACGAGGTGCCTGACTTCGCCGCGTACCGGCGCATCGACGCCGCCGAGGTGTCGGCCGGGGCGATCGGAATGGTCGCCGAGTTGCTCTACTTTTATCACCGCCCATTCGCCGGCAGCGAGGCACTCTACCTTCGCTCGCCCGATGTCACCCTGTCTGCCGGGCCGAAGCGGGTGAGCTGATGGCGTTCGAGCTGCGGGCCGCGACGGTCGACGATCTCGACGCGATCATGGCGCTCGAGACCTCGACCTTCGTGACGGATGCCTGGTCGAGCGAGTCGATGCGCAGCGAGCTGGCGAGTCGGCACACCTACTACCTGTTCGCGTTCGATCCGGCGACTCCCGGTGCGCTGGCCGGATACGGCGGATTGCTCGCCCCGCGGAACAGCGGCGAGGGCGACATCCAGACTCTCGCCGTCGCCCCCGGCGCGCGCCGCGGGGGCCTCGGCCGCACCCTGGTGACCGCGCTCCTCACCGAGGCGAAGTCCCGCGGCGCTCACGAGGTGTTCCTCGAGGTGCGCGCCGACAACCCGGTCGCCCGGGCCCTCTACGACTCGCTCGGCTTCGAGCAGATAGCAGTGCGCGCGAAGTACTACCAGCCCGACGGCGTGGATGCCCAGATCATGCGGGCGACGCTGTGACCGGGCCACTCGTTCTCGGCATCGAGACGAGCTGCGACGAGACCGGCATCGGGATCGTGCGCGGCACGACTCTGCTCGCCAACGTGATCTCGTCGTCGATGGAGCAGCACGCCCGGTACGGCGGGGTGGTGCCGGAGGTGGCCGCTCGGGCGCACCTCGAGGCGCTCACGCCCGCCCTCCAGGCCGCGCTTGCCGAGGCCGGCGTTGCTCTCGCCGAGCTGGATGCGATCGCGGTCACCTCCGGCCCCGGCCTGTCCGGCGCGCTCATGGTCGGGGTCGGCGCGGCCAAGGCGCTCAGCATCGCGCTCGACAAGCCTCTCTATGCCGTCAACCACCTGGTGGGGCATGTCGGAGCAGACGTGCTGCGCGACGACGGAACGCAGCTCGAACTGCCGACGATAGCCCTGCTGGTGTCGGGCGGCCACACCTCGCTGCTGCTGGTTCGCGACCTCGTCTCTGACGTCGAGCTGCTGGGGGAGACCATCGACGACGCCGCGGGCGAGGCGTTCGACAAGGTGGCGAGGCTGCTTGGCCTGCCCTACCCTGGCGGCCCGCACATCGATCGCGTAGCGATCGGCGGCGATCCGGCGGCCATCCGCTTCCCCCGCGGGCTGACCCAGCCGAAGGATATGGAGCGACACCGGTACGATTTCTCGTTTTCGGGGCTGAAGACCTCGGTCGCCCGCTGGGTGGAGCAGGCCGGAGACGCCGGAAAAGAGGTGCCGATCGCGGATGTGGCGGCCAGCTTCCGTGAGGCCGTTGCTGACGTGCTACTGAGCAAAGCCCTCGCCGCGTGCGCCGATTTAGGCGTACCGAGGCTGCTTCTGGGCGGTGGTGTCGTGGCCAATGCGCGCGTCCGTGAGCTTGCCTCAGAACGCGCGAGGGCGGCGGGCGTCGAGTTGCGGGTGCCCCCACTCGAGCTCTGCACTGACAACGGTGCAATGATCGCCGCGCTGGGCGCGCAGCTTGTTCTGGCCGGTGCGGCACCCTCCGGACTCGACTTCGGTGCGGACTCGACGCTGCCCGTGACGGTGATCCAGGCCTGAACCACACTGGCAATTACTGCGCGTATCTCCGTTGACACCCCACCGTGACCGGTGCCACTATGGGCCCGCTACGGCTTTTCAGCAAATCCCAAGGAGAATACCCAATGACCGATCCAGTAGTTCCTCCGGCAGCCCCGGTTCCCCCGGCAGCGCCGGTGTACCAGCCGGTGCCCGTCGGACAGAAGACCAATACGTTGGCGATCGTCGGATTTATCCTCGCGTTCTTCGTCACCGTCGCCGGCATCATCGTCAGTGCGATCGCGCTGCGCCAGATCAAGCAGACAGGTGAGGGCGGTCGTGGTCTCGCGCTCGCCGGTGTCATCATCGGCATCGTCGGCACTCTGATCTGGGTCATCTACATCGTGATCGCGATCATCTACGCGGTGGCGCTCGGCGCCGCGGCGGGAAGCCTCAGCGGCTACTAGCCGCCACGCACCACAGGGAGGCCGAATGCGGGTCGACGCCAGTGCGTCGGCCCGCAGTCGTCGCAGGCTGCAGCGATAGATTGGGGCGGTGACGAATGACGATTCCACCGGCGGCGTGGCTCCCATCGAGCCCACGCCAGCGGCACCTCCATCTCCACCACCGCCGCCGCCCGGGGCTTACGCCGCTGCGCCTTACGGCGCCGCAGGCGTCTACTACGCACCGCAACCTCCTCGCGGCCTCGCGACAGCCTCGATGGTGCTGGGCATCGTCGGCGTTTTCTTCTCGCTCGGCTACGGCTTCGGCCTCTTCCCGTCGATCGCTGCGGTGATCACGGGCCACCTTGCGCGCAAGCGCCAGCCCTACGCGCGCGGTTTCTGGCTGGCCGGAATGATCTGCGGCTACGTCGGCCTCGGCATTTCGGTGCTCTGGATCATCGGGATCATACTCTTCGCGGTCTTCGCGATCTCGAATCCCGGAGCGTTCGATTCGTCCAGCTTCTCCAACAGCTAGAGCAAGCCTGTAGTCAGGACTGCAACCGGTCGGCGAGCAGGGCGAGCCGCTTGCCGCCGGCGCGCACCAGGATGAGCGTGGCCGAGTTCGGGCCCTTGAGCGAGAGCCTCGTGCGCAACTGGGCGGGGTCGACATCCATGCCGCGCTTCTTGATCTCGAGCGTTCCCACCTTGCGTGCGGCCAGTTCGCGCTTGAGGAGCTTCTCGTCGAACGGAAAGACCTCGCGCACGCGGAATCCGGTCGTAAACGGGCTCGTGATCGCTACGTCGCCTGTGAAATACGCGATCGCGTGGTCGAGCATCCGTCCCCCGACTGAGCGCACCAGGTCGCCGATCAGGCGAGCCCGGATGACGGCTCCGTCGGGTTCGTACAGGTACTCGCCGAGTTCGCCGAGTTCCGCATCCTCGCTGTCGCCTTCCGCCGTCAGTTCGGACGTGCCCTGGTCGCTGACGATGAGAGCGGCGCGTCGGATGCCCGGACGCGCCACCGCACCGAACCAGAGACCCACCTCGAGCACGTCTCGGCCGACCGAGACCCACTGCGCCTCGGCGTCGTCGGGAATCAGGCTGCGCTCGATGCCCGGGCCGAGCTTGATGCCCGTAGGAAGCCGGCGTGCGACGTCGAACGCGAAGTCGAGCGACGGCGTCCAGTCGGCCGGATTGCTCAACCGGCGGGATGAGTTGCGTCGGGCGGGGTCGAGATAGACGCCGCCGACGCCGCTGAGATCGAACCGGGTTGCGTCGTCGTGCTCGATGCGGGCATTCGACCAGGGGGCGAGGTTGAACGCGGCGATCGCCGCGGTGACCTCGTCGTGCTCGACGCCCGTGACCTCGAGGTCGAGTGCGGCGATCGCCAGGGCATCCGCGCCGATGCCGCAGCCCAGGTCGGCCACCCAGGAGATGCCCGAGCGCTGGAATCGCCCGGCGTGCTGCGCGGCGACCTGAAGGCGCGTCGCCTGCTCGAGCCCAGCCTCGGTGAACAGCATACGGTCGGCGAACGGGCCGAATTTCGAACGCGCCTTCGCCCGAAGGCGCGACTGGCTGAGCACTGCGGCGACCAGCCCGGGCCCATGGCCCTGCTTGCGCAGGTCGGCCACCGACCGCACCACATCGTCGGTCGAGACCCACGTCGGAAGCGAGTCGAGCAGGCGCAGCCCCTCGGGCGAGAGCAGTTCGACCAGCTCGAGAGTCTCCATGTCCACATCCTCCTCCATCCGCAACGGGAATTGGCACTCGGATTGAACGAGTGCCAGCCACCCTCTATAGTTGAGTTGGCACTCTCCCTAGGAGTGTGCCAACCACGGATTTGTTCCAACCAGCAGTCGTCAGACACAAGAAAGTGAAGGTGAACCGTGTCGGTTTCCATCAAGCCGCTCGAGGATCGCATCGTCATCAAGCAGGTCGAGGCAGAGACCACGACCGCCTCGGGCCTCGTCATCCCTGACACCGCGAAGGAAAAGCCCCAGGAGGGCGACGTCGTCGCTGTGGGCCCGGGTCGCATCGACGACAACGGCAACCGCGTTCCGCTCGACATCGCGGTGGGTGACAAGGTCATCTACTCGAAGTACGGCGGAACCGAGGTCAAGTACGACGGTGAAGACCTGCTCGTGCTGTCCGCCCGCGACGTGCTTGCGGTCGTCGTTCGCTAACGACAACAGTTTCAGTCGAAATGCCTCGTGGCCTCGCCACGGGGCATTTCTTCGTTTCAGGGCATTTCTTCGTTTCAGGCCGTTTTCGGCAGGACACGAGGTCGTCGCCGTCTGCGCTCCGGCGAAGCTCGACATCGACGCGCCTGGTCGACCAGCACCAGGGCCTGCGGGGTCACCGGCCCGTCCTAGGCTGGCGGGATGTCGCAAGCAGAGAAAGAGCCGCCCCGCGTCGAGGGACGCGGGTTGCTGCTGGCCATCCTCGCCTACCTGCTCTGGGGCTTTCTGCCGCTGTTCTTCCTGCTTCTGGTTCCCGCCAACGCGCTCGAGATCGTGGCCTGGCGGGTGCTGCTCTCGCTCGTCTTCTGCGCCATCCTCCTGACCGCCACACACTCCTGGCGGCGGTTGTGGATGCTGCTGCGAGACCGACGCGTGTCGCTGACGCTGCTGCTCGCCGGCATCCTGATCCTGATCAACTGGCTGGTCTACGTGTACGCGACGGTCAGCCACGACGTCGTACAGGCCGCCCTCGGCTACTTCACCAACCCGATCGTGACCGTGATGCTCGGCATCTTCGTGCTGCGTGAGCGCCTGCGCCCCGCGCAGTGGGTCGCGATCGGAATCAGCGCGATCGCGGTGATCGTGATCGCCGTGGGCTACGGCGCCTTCCCCTGGATCGCGCTGGCGCTCGCCTTCTCGTTTGGGCTGTACGGTCTGATCAAGAAACGGGTGGGCGACCGCGTCGACGCACTCAGCGGACTGACCATCGAGACGCTGTGGCTCGCCCCCATCGCAATCGGAGCGCTCGTGTTCGTCGGGCTCACGACGGGACTCACGATCGGCAACGTGAGCACCCTGCAGACCGTGGCTATGCTCTGCGCCGGTGTGGTCACCGCGGTGCCGCTTCTGCTCTTCGCCGGCGCTGCTCGCCGCCTGCCCCTGGCGACCATCGGGCTGGTGCAGTACCTGACCCCGATCATGCAGTTTCTGATCGGAGTGCTGCTGTTGCACGAAGCGGTCACGCCCGAGCGACTATCGGGCTTCGTTTTGGTCTGGATTGCGCTCATCCTGCTGGCGATCGACGGATATTGGCAGCGCAGGAGTGGCGTGCCGAAGCCCGCTCCGATAGTTACAACTCGCTAACGGAAGTGATATTTTCCAGTCCAGTAAATGTGTTTGAAACAATTTCGCCCTAGCTTTCATCCATGAGTCGCACGTGGCTCCCATTTGGGTGCCATCGGCTTGAACGACTATGAAGGGAAATTCAATGGCTATTTCAATACGCGGGCGCGCTTCGCTCGCGGTGGTCGGCGTTACCGCGCTTGCCGTCATTCTGGCCGGGTGTGCCAGCACCAGTGGATCAGGCAGCTCGCCGGCGCCGACCGCAACCAAGGCCGCTGGTGCGCTGGCTGCGGCGTCCACGTGTGCCGATGGCACCGACCCGAGCACCACGTTCAAGCTCGGCACCTTCCTGCCGCTCACCGGAAGCCTCGCTTCCCTCGGTCCGGCCGCTGTGGCCGGCGCGGGTGAGGCCCTGTCAGAGATCGACGCTGCGGGCGGTGTCAACGGCAAGCCCGCCTGCACCATCTCCACCGACTCGAGCGACACCACGAACCCAACCGTCGGCAACCAGAGCATCCAGAAGCTGCTGAGCGCCAAGGTTTCGGCCATCCTCGGTGCCGAGTCCTCCTCGGTCACCGAGAACGTGCTGTCGACCGTCGAGGCATCCAACACGGTCATGTTCTCGCCGGCCAACACGGATGACGCGCTGACCGGTATCTCGAAGTGGTACTTCCGTGACGCGCCGCCGAACAGCGTCGAGGGCAACGCCCTCGGCAAGCAGATCATCGCCAACGGTGCGAAGAACGTCGGCGTGCTGGTGTTCAACGACTCCTACGGCACCAACCTGCGTGACTCGATCCAGAAGGCCATCGAGTCCTCGGGTGGCAAAGTCGTCTACGGTGCGACCGGCGCAGGCCAGGAGTTCCCGGCGACGGAGACCACCTTCGGCTCCGAGGTCTCCGCTGTCCTGGCCACGAAGCCCGACGCCATCGTCGTCGACGCCTTCGACCAGACGGCCCAGATTCTGCCCGCGCTCGCGTCGGCCGGATGGAACCTCAAGAACACCTACCTGGTGGACGGCAACCTGAACGACTACACCACGACTGCCGGCATCCCCGACATGACCGGTGCCCAGGGTTCGACGCAGGGTGTCAACCCGTCGCCGTCGTTCAAGAGCACGCTCGTCAAGTGGTACGCCAAGAACCAGAACGGCGCCAAGCTGGACTACTTCGGCTACGCGGCCGAGTCGTACGACGCCGTGATGATCATGGCGCTGGCGGCCGACCAGGCGAAGGCATCCGATTCCACCTCCATCCAGGCCCAGATCCTTCCGATCACGGGTTCGGCCGGCGGTACGGTCTGCAAGACCTACTCCGCCTGCCTGGCCCTGATCAAGAAGGGCACGAAGGTTCACTACGAGGGCCCGTCCGGTATCGGCCCGCTCAACGCGGGTCACGACCCGTCGAGCGGTTACATCTCGATCTACCAGTACGTGGGTAAGGCACCGAGCAAGTTCCTCGAGTCCGTCAAGGGCTAGTCAGAACTGCCGTGAGCGGGGTCGGCCGAGAAATCGGTCGGCCCCGTTCGCGAAACGTGACGCAGCGTGCGCCACGGGGTAATGTTCGGAACCTACGAAAGGTGCGATGTGCGCACAACCCTGATTCGCGGAATGTCCGTCATCGCTGCGGCCATCGCGATCACTCTTGTCGGTCTCTTCTTCGCCGGGCCCGCCTTCGCAGCCCCCTCGTCGGGCGGATCCTCGTCAGGCGGATCGTCGTCCAGCGGGCCCATCTCGGCCGCGAGCAGTTGCTCGTCGACCGACACGATCGGCTGTGTGCAGGGCACGCTCCGCGACGACAACGGCAACGGAGTCGCCAAGGTGAAGCTCACGCTGAGCAACGCCGCCGGCAACAAGGCGAGCACCACCAGCAACTCCAACGGCACCTACATTTTCAAGGTGAAGGCCTCGGGGCAGTACACCCTGACCCTTGACACCAAGACACTCCCCAGCGGCGTCAAGGCCGCAACGCCGACCATCACCGTCACGGCGACCCTCGGCCAGCTGCAGCCGGCCGTCATCAGCATCACGGGCAAGACGAAGGGCTCCGTCTCGCAGAACACCGGGCCGCCGAGCGCCGGACTGCAGGTGTGGGACCAGTTCTCGCAGGGCCTGCTGCTCGGCCTGCTGCTCGCGCTCGCATCCATCGGGTTGTCGCTGATCTACGGCACAACGGGCCTGTCGAACTTCGCGCACGCCGAGCAGGTGACCCTCGGTGGCCTGATGGCGTACGTCTTCTCGATCCAGCTGGGAATCAACTTCATCATCGCGACGGTCATCGCTGTCGTGATCTGCGGAGCATCCGGCTACATCCAGGACTGGCTCATCTGGAAACCGCTGAGGCGACGAGGCCTCGGTCTCACGCAGCAGATGGTCGTGACCATCGGCCTCTCGCTGGCACTCGAGTACATCTTCCAGTACTTCTTCGGCTCGCAGGTGCTGCCGGTCAGCGAGACCGTGCAGCGTCAGGGCGGCATCCTCGACCTCACGCCGAACGCCTACATCGCGATGTTGATCTCGGTGGTGGTCCTCATCCTGATCGGCCTGGTGCTCACCCGCACCCGCATCGGCCGAGCGACCCGCGCCGTCAGCGACAACCGCGCGCTGGCCGCAGCGTCGGGCATCGACGTCGACCGCATCATCCGTCTCGTCTGGACCGTCTCGATGGCGCTCGCCGGCCTCGCCGGTGTGCTGTACGCCCTCGTAAACGGCGGCATCCAGTGGTCGACGGGTGTGCAGCTGCTGCTGCTGATCTTCTCGGCCGTGACCCTCGGCGGTCTCGGCACCGCATTCGGCGCACTCGTCGGTTCGCTCGTCATCGGCGTCGTCGTGCAGATGTCGAGCCTCGTGCTGTCGCAGAATCTCAAGTACGCGACCGCGCTGGTGATCCTCATCATCGTTCTGCTCTTCCGGCCACAGGGCATCCTGGGTCGTCGTGAGCGAATCGGCTAGCGGCTAAGAGTCGGAAGGAAAAGTAAGAATATGGGCTTCCTCGCTTCCCTGTTCACCGACTTCGGTGCGCAAATACTCTCGCCGGTCACGGCGGCGTTTGCGCTGGCCGCGATCGGTGTCAACATCCAGTTCGGCTACACCGGGCTGCTCAACATCGGCCAGGCCGGTTTCATGCTGCTCGGCGCCTACGGCGTTGCGATCACGATCGAGTTCGGCGGTCCGCTCTGGCTGGGCGTGCTGATCGCGATCGTCGCCGCGGTGCTGTTCGCACTCGTGCTCGGCTTGCCGACCCTGAAGCTGCGAGGCGACTACCTGGCGATCGTGACGATCGCCGCGGCCGAGATCGTGCGCATAGTCGGCGGCGACCAGAGTCTCGTCAACGTCACCGGTGCCGTCGCGGGCATCCCCGGTTCGAAATACCAGAACGCGTTCACGCAACTCTCACCGTTCCCCAAGTCGGGGCAGCTGACCATCGGCCCGTACACCTACCCGTACAGCGCCGGCAGCAGCTGGTGGCTCATCATCGTCGCGTGGATCGTGGTCATCATCGTCGCGGTGCTGCTCTTTCTGCTGGTGCGCAGCCCATGGGGCCGCGTGATCCGGGGCATCCGCGAAGACCAGGATGCGGCGCGCAGCCTGGGCAAGAACGTGCAGGTCTACAAGATGCAGAGCCTCATCATCGGTGGCGTCATCGGCGCCCTCGGTGGCGGCATCTACGCACTGTCGGCGTCTGTGCAGCCCGACTCGTTCGGACGCACCACCACGTTCCTGCTGTACACCTGCCTGATCCTCGGCGGCGCGGCGACCATCTTCGGGCCCATCCTTGGAAGCTTCCTCTACTTCATCGTGCTGGTGGGATTGCGCGACGTAATCTCGAACTTCGTGCCCTCCTCGATCATGAACACGCAGCAGATTCCGCAGTTCACCTGGATCGTCGTCGGTGTCGGGTTGATGCTGCTGGTGATCTTCAGGCCGCAGGGCATCCTCGGAAACAAAAAGGAGCTGGCCTTCGATGACTAGCAACACGGTCGAGACGGGCACGGCTCCCGCCTACGAGTACGATCGCGCGGCGCTGCGCGCCAAGCTCGCCACGCTCGACGAAGTGCCGGGCGTCGCAAAGCCCGACCCGATCCTCAAGGTCGACAACATCACTCGGCACTTCGGCGGCATCCAGGCGGTAGACGTCAACCACCTCGAAGTGCAGCGCGGCGCCATCACCGCGCTGATCGGGCCGAACGGCGCGGGCAAGACCACGTTCTTCAATCTGATCACCGGATTCGATCGACCCAGTTCTGCTCGGGGAGCATTTACCTCGAAGTCGACCCCCGGGTTCGCCGACTGGAGCTTCAACGGGAAATCGCTCGAGACGACCGGAGCGGCCAAGGTCGCCCAGGCCGGGATGGTTCGCACCTTCCAGCTCACCAAAGCGCTCTCGCGCATGACCGTCATGGACAACATGCTGCTGGGCGCGAAGGACCAGTCCGGTGAGCGCTTCCTGACGGCATTCTTCAAGCCGGCGTGGGCGGCGCGCGAAAAAGAGATCCGGGCGAAAGCCGAAGACCTGCTGGGCCGCTTCAAGCTGCTCGAAAAAAAGACCGACTATGCGGGCAGCCTGTCGGGCGGGCAGCGGAAGCTGCTCGAGATGGCGCGCGCGCTGATGAGCGACCCGGCGATGATCATGCTCGACGAACCGATGGCCGGCGTCAACCCGGCCCTCACGCAGTCGCTGCTCGGGCACATCCAGTCGCTGCGGGACGACGGCACCACCGTGCTGTTCGTCGAGCACGACATGCACGTGGTCAGCTTCATCTCGGACTGGGTAGTCGTGATGGCGGAGGGCTCGATCGTCGCGGAAGGCAATCCGAAGACTGTGATGAAGAACCCTGCCGTGATCGACGCCTACCTCGGCGCCCACCACGACGTCGACCTCGGCGACGACTCGCTGCTGGCCGAAGAGAGCGAAAAGGACGACGAACAGAAGCTCGCCGAACTCGACGCGCAGTCCGGCGCGGCGGCGCCGACCACCGAGCCCGCCCCGAAGTCGAAGGAAAACTGATGGTCGTCTACACAGGCAACGGCGCGCCCGTGCTCGAGGCGAAGGACCTGGTCGCGGGCTACCTGCCGGGAATCAACATCCTGAACGGATGCAACATCGAGGCCTACCCGGGCGAGCTCATCGGCATCATCGGACCCAACGGCGCCGGAAAGTCCACGCTGCTCAAGGCGATCTTCGGGCTCGTTCCCGTGCGCGGCGGTGTTGTGACGCTCAAGGGCGAGAACATCACCAACTCGAAGGCCAACAAGCTCGTGCAGCTCGGCGTCGGCTTCGTGCCGCAGAACAACAACGTGTTTCCAACGCTGACCATCGAAGAGAACCTGCAGATGGGCCTCTACCTTCGGCCGCGCAAGCTCTCGGAGCGTCTCGCCGCAATGTACGAGCTGTTCCCGGTGCTGGCCGATCGGCGATCGCAGCGCGCCGGCGGCCTGTCGGGCGGCGAGCGACAGTCGGTCGCCATGGCCCGCGCCCTGATGATGGACCCGTCGGTCCTGCTGCTCGACGAGCCATCCGCCGGCCTCTCGCCGGTGCGGCAGGACGAGACGTTCATCCGCACCCGTCGCATCAACGCGACCGGTGTCTCGGTCGTGATGGTCGAGCAAAATGCGCGCCGGTGCCTGCAGATCTGCGACCGCGGCTACGTTCTCGACCAGGGCAAGGACTCGTACACGGGCACCGGCCACGAGCTCGCCGACGACCCCAAGGTCATCGAGTTGTATTTGGGAACGCTGGCCGACGAGGTCTAACCCGTCCCCGCGCGCGGGAATCAATCCGGCCCAATATTGTTAACGCATCCGTAGGGCCATTTCGCGGCCCGTCGACCCTCGATTGAACGGGAACAATGGACCAGCCTGACCCCTTCGGCTTTATCGGACTCACCTACGACGACGTCATGCTGCTGCCGGGGCACACCGACGTCATCCCCAGCGAAGCAGACACGACCTCGCGGCTCAGCCGCGGAATCACGGTCGCGGCGCCACTGCTGTCGGCGGCGATGGACACGGTGACCGAGTCCCGCATGGCGATCGCCATGGCGCGTAACGGTGGCATCGGCATCCTGCACCGCAACCTCTCGATCGAAGACCAGGCGGCGCACGTCGACAAGGTCAAGCGCTCGGAGTCGGGCATGATCACGAACCCGGTCACAACCACGCCCGATGCGACGGTGGCCGAGGTCGACGCGCTCTGCGGTCAGTTCCGGGTGTCGGGCCTCCCCGTCATCGAGGGCGACGGAAAGCTCGTCGGCATCATCACCAACCGTGACATGCGCTTCGTGTCGCCGTTCGAAAAGTCGACCACCTACGTGCGCGACGTGATGACCAAGGCACCGCTGATCACGGCGCCTGAGGGTGTCGACCCCGACTCGGCGGTCGCGATCTTCGCGCAGCACAAGATCGAGAAGCTTCCGCTGGTCGACCGCGAGGGCCGCCTGCGTGGTCTGATCACGGTCAAGGACTTCGACAAGAGCGAGAAATACCCGAACGCGACCAAGGACGACGCAGGTCGCCTGCGGGTCGGTGCGGCAATCGGCTTCTTCGGGGACGCCTGGGATCGCGCCGTCGCGCTCAAGGAATCAGGCGTCGACCTGATCGTGGTCGACACCGCCAACGGCGACTCCGCCGGCGTCCTCGACATCATCGCCCGGCTCAAGTCGGATTCCGCCTTCTCCCACATCGACATCATCGGCGGCAACGTCGCTACCCGGTCGGGCGCGCAGTCGCTGGTGGATGCGGGCGCCGACGGCATCAAGGTGGGCGTCGGTCCGGGCTCGATCTGCACCACCCGAGTGGTTGCGGGCGTCGGAGTGCCGCAGGTCACTGCGGTCTACGAGGCATCCCTCGCAGCGCGTGAGAGCGACATCCCGGTTATCGCCGACGGCGGCCTGCAGTATTCGGGCGACATCGCGAAGGCGCTGGTGGCCGGGGCAGACACCGTCATGCTCGGTTCGCTGCTGGCGGGCTGCGACGAGAGCCCCGGCGACCTGGTGTTCGTGAATGGCAAGCAGTTCAAGAATTATCGCGGCATGGGTTCGCTCGGCGCACTGCAGACCCGCGGCAAGAAGACGTCGTACTCGCGTGACCGCTACTTCCAGGCGGACGTTCCGTCAGACGAACAGCTCATCGCGGAGGGTATCGAGGGGCAGGTTCCGTACAAGGGGCCGCTCGCATCCGTCGCGTACCAGCTGCTCGGCGGCCTTCGGCAGTCGATGTTCTACACCGGTGCTCGTACCGTTTCGGAGCTCAAGCAGAAGGGCAAGTTCGTGCGCATCACGGCTGCCGGCCTGAAAGAGTCCCACCCGCACGACGTGCAGATGGTCGTCGAGGCCCCCAACTACCGTCGCTGACCCAATCACCGGTGGCGGGAGTAAGTGTCGTCGGTGGCGGGAGATGCGCCCGAGTGGGCGGCGTAATAACTCTCTCCGTGGGTCAGTTATCCCGCCCGTAACAGGCTGCGCCATCGCGAATTGACTCACAGTTGCGGACAATCGACGCTTTCGATCGTTCCGCCAGGCGCAGGCTGCGTCGATGGAATATCCAGCACTGGAAGACAATGGCCTGATCCTCGTCGCCCGCATTCGGAGTCACCTGGATGACCCGAGAAGCCTGTCACGGGACGTCGACCGAGGCGTTCTGGTCAAGATTCGTCGGGGCGTGTACGTACGCAAATACCTCTGGGACCTGGCAAGCGATCGAGACCGGCACATTCTGCGAATCCGGGCCGTCCTGGCCGCAGCCGAGCGCCCAATCGCTGTCTCGGGCCGATCGGCAGCGGCGGTGTGGGGCATGCCGATCTGGGGTCAGTTTCCCTCCGACGTAACAGTGCTCGATGAGTGGCGCGGAGGGGGTCGTGCAGAACCGGGAGTTCGCCGCACTTCGGCAGGGTTCCGCACCGCGAGATTCGTCGATGTCGACGGGATTCGAGTTGCAGATCTCACACGAACCGCAGTCGATATTGCGCGACAGAACAGTTTGGCGAACGCTGTCGGTTCGGTCGACTGGGCGCTATGGCGCAAGAATCCGCAGGCCATCACCGGCGAAATGCTGGCGGACGACATTCGAAACCTGGATCCGAGTCTCGGTCGCCGTCGCCTTGAGCGTGTCGCCGGCTTTGCCACTCCCCTTTCCGATTCGTTCGGGGAATCGAGGTGTCGCGCGGTCATCCACCTGCTCGGCTTTGAAACGCCCGAGCTCCAGGTTGAATTCCGGGATGAGCGGGGCGCCATGTATCCCGACTTTTTCTGGCGCGGTGTTCGTGCTGCTGCGGAGTTCGATGGCAAGCAGAAGTACACGCGAGATGAGTTCACTCAGGGAGACCCCGCGCAGGTGGTGTGGCGGGAGAAAAAGAGGGAGGACCGACTACGGCGACAGTTGCAAGGGTTTACGCGCATACTCAGTTCGGATGTCGATCACCCTGAGCGTCTCGCGGCGCTGCTCGATGATGCCGGGGTACCGCGTGGGCGGAGATCCTGAGCGGCGGAGGGAGAAGATACTCCGCCCACGAAGACACTTCTCCCGCCAGCCGGAGCAGTAACTCCCGCCAGCCAGCCGGGAGGTGGCAGTCTCAGGCCGAGGCGAGCCGGTGGATGGCCTCGGTGAGCACGTCGGGCGCGCACGCGAAGTTGAGACGGGTGAAGCCTCGGCCCTGGCTGCCGAAGTCGGGGCCGGGATTGAGTGCGACGCGGGCATCCAGTGCGCGGATGCTCGGATCATCACCCCAGTCGAGCCGGTGAAAATCGAGCCAGGCCAGGAACGTCGCATCCGGCTGGCGAAAACCGACGTCGGGCAGCTCCGCCGCGAGCAGGTCGGCCAGCAGCGCCTTACTCGCCTCGAGCGAGACCAGCGTCGCGTCCAGCCAGTCGTCGCCGTGCGTGAACGCGGCCACACTTGCGTGCAGGCCGAGGATGCTCGTGCGCCAGCCCACCTCGACAGACATAGCGTCGAGCATCGCCAGCGACCGACCGGACTGTGCCACCATGACCGCACACTTCACTCCGGCGAGGTTGAACGCCTTGCTCGCGGAGGTGACCGCGATTCCATGCTCGCGCGCCGCATCCGATACCGACAGGAACGGCGTGAACGTCGCCGTCGAGTGCGTCAACGCGGAATGGATCTCGTCGCTGACCACCGTGGCGTCGTAGTGTGCGGCGAGGTCGGCCAGCGCCGCGAGCGACGCCGCACTGTGCACGAGCCCCAGCGGGTTGTGCGGGTTGCAGAGCAGGATGGCGCGGGCCCCGGCCGCGAAAGCGGCCTCGATGCCGTCCAGGTCGAGCGCGTACTCGCGACCGTCGTCGAGCAGCGGAACCTCGACCACGACGCCGCTGGCCTCCGGAATGAGGTGGAAGAACGGCGGATACACCGGCGGCGTGATGACGACCCCGTCGCCCGGTCGCACGGCCTGGCGCAGCGACTCGACGATGCAGACGCTCACATCCGTCGTCGTGCGAACCGTTTCTGGCGAGACCTCCCAGTCCCACCGGCGCTGCGCGAACCCGGCGAACGCCTCGCCGACCGGCAGCGGGGATGCCACGTAGCCGGTATCCGAGAGCCGGATGCGCTCGGTGAGGGTCTCGGCGATCACGGGAGCGAGCGGGTAATCCATCTCGGCGACGAACAGCGGCAGCACATCCGCGGGGTATTCAACCCACTTCTCGCTGGTGCGTTGGCGCAGCAGGTGCAATGAATCCGCGCGTACCTCGGTCATGCCTCAAGCATGGCATTGCCGCCCGCCAGCGTTCCATAACCGGGGGCCGCCCCGCTCAGCGGGGCATCCGCGGCTGCGACTGGTGACCGCATTGGCCCCGAATGCGGGCGAATCGGCCCAGTAGTCTTGACCCGTGAGTGACATCGAGATCGGCCGCGCCAAGCGCGCCCGCCGCGCCTACGCGTTCGACGACATCGCGATCGTGCCGAGCCGCCGCACGCGGGACCCGCAGGATGTCTCGGTCAGCTGGACGATCGACGCCTTCACCTTCGATATCCCGGTGCTCGCGGCACCGATGGATTCGGTGGTCAGCCCCGCCACGGCGATCGCGTTCGGCAAGCTCGGCGGCCTCGGCGTGCTCGACCTCGAGGGGGTCTGGACCCGCTACGAAGACCCCGAGCCACTGCTGAAGGAGATCCAGGGCCTGAAGCCGGGGGCCGCCACTGCCCGTATGCAGCAGATCTATTCGGAGCCCATCAAGCCCGAGCTGGTCACTGCGCGCCTCGCCGAGATCCGTTCGGCCGGCGTGCCCGTCGCGGGCGCCCTGAGCCCGCAGCGCACCCAGGAGCTGTACAAGACCGTGGTGGATGCCGGCGTCGACATGTTCGTCATCCGCGGCACCACGGTCAGCGCCGAGCACGTCTCGAAGACCGTGGAGCCGCTCAATCTCAAGAAGTTCATCTACGAGCTGGATGTGCCGGTGATCGTCGGCGGCGCTGCGACTTACACGGCCGCACTGCATCTGATGCGCACCGGTGCCGCCGGCGTGCTGGTGGGGTTCGGCGGCGGCGCGGCGTCCACGACCCGCGCAAGTCTCGGCATCCACGCTCCCATGGCGACAGCGGTGGCGGATGTCGCCGGCGCGCGTCGCGACTACCTCGACGAATCGGGTGGCCGCTACGTGCACGTGATCGCCGACGGCGGCCTGGGCACGAGCGGCGATATCGTGAAGGCCATCTCGGTCGGCGCCGACGCCGTGATGCTGGGCAGCACTCTGGCTCGCGCGACGGATGCGCCCGGCGGCGGCTGGCACTGGGGCCCGGAGTCGCACCACGGCGAATTGCCCCGCGGCAACCGGGTCGAGGTGGGCAGCATCGCGACGCTCGAGCAGATCCTGTTCGGCCCATCCACAGTCGCAGATGGCAGAGTTAACCTCATCGGCGCGCTGCGCCGGTCGATGGCGACCACGGGCTACTCCGACCTCAAGGAATTCCAGCGGGTAGAGGTTGTCGTCGCCCCGTATCACCAGGCATAAAACGCGCCAACCAGACGTTGAATCAAACGGGGAATTCCGGATGCCGAAGACAGTTACACGATCATCGAAGCTTGGCGCTGCCGAGCGCGCCCTCGCAATCGAGGCCCTGAAGTCGAAGGAGCTCGACATTCTGGTCATCGGCGGGGGAGTCGTCGGCACCGGTTCGGCGCTCGACGCGGTCACCCGCGGACTGAGCGTGGGCCTGGTCGAGGCCCGTGACTGGGCCAGCGGAACGTCGAGCCGGTCGTCCAAACTCGTGCACGGCGGCATCCGCTACCTCGAGCAGCTCGATTTCCGTCTCGTGCGGGAGGCGCTCATCGAACGCGGACTTCTGCTGCAGCGAATCGCCCCGCACCTGGTCAAGCCGGTTCGGTTTCTCTACCCGCTCACTGTGCCGCTGGTCGAGCGCGCGTACATCGGCGCAGGCATGACGCTCTACGACGCATTCAGTTGGAGCGGCGGCCGCCCGCCGGGTGTTCCGCATCATCGTCATCTCACGCGCAACCAGGTGCTGCGCGCGATGCCGAGCCTCAAGCGCGACGCGTTCGTCGGCGGCCTCACCTACTGGGACGCCCAGGTGGATGACGCCCGATTCGTCTCGAGCCTCGCGCGAACGGCGTCGTTCTACGGCGCCAACGTGGCGAGCCGCGTTCGGGTCGAGGGCTTCCTGAAGGTGGGCGAGCGGGTCGTCGGCGTGAAAGCACACGACCTCGAAACCGACGAGCGCTTCGAGATCCGCGCCCGCCAGGTCGTCAACGCCACCGGCGTCTGGACGGATGACACGCAGGCAATGGTCGGTGAGCGCGGCCAGTTCAAGGTTCGCGCTTCGAAGGGCATCCACCTGGTGGTTCCTCGCGACCGGTTCCAGTCGAAGCTGGGCTTGCTGCTGCGCACCGAGAAGAGCGTGCTGTTCGTCATCCCGTGGGGCAGGCACTGGCTGATCGGCACCACCGACACCGACTGGAACCTCGACAAGGCGCATCCTGCGGCGACGGCAGCCGATATCGACTACCTGCTCGAAAAGGTGAACGAGGTTCTTGCTGTGCCGCTGACCCGCGCCGATGTCGAGGGCGTGTATGCCGGGCTGCGTCCGCTGCTCGCGGGCGAATCCGAAGAGACCTCGAAGCTCAGCCGCGAGCACATCGTGGCGCACAGCGTGCCGGGCCTGGTGGTGGTCGCGGGCGGCAAGTTCACGACGTACCGCATCATGGCGAAGGATGCCGTCGACGAGGCGGTCGCGGCGCTCGACGGCAACATCTCGGCATCCATCACCGACGACATCTCGCTGCTGGGAGCCGAGGGCTACCAGGCCGCATGGAACCGTCGAAACAAGATCGCCCACAAGTTCGGGGTGCACCGTGTGCGCATCGAGCACCTGCTCAATCGTTACGGCGTGCTGACCGACGAGTTGCTGGATCTCATCCGTGCGCGTCCGGAACTGCAGGAACCGCTGCCCGGCGCTGACGACTACATCCAGGCCGAGGTCGTCTACGCCGCGAGCCACGAGGGTGCACTGCACCTCGACGATGTGCTCGCACGCCGCACGCGCATCAGCATCGAGTCGTGGGACCGCGGCGTCTCCGCCGCACCGGTTGCTGCACGGCTCATGGGCGAGACGCTGGGCTGGGATGCGACACGCATCGAGCTCGAAACCAACACCTATCTGAAGCGAGTGGCGGCAGAGCGCGCGAGCCAGGAAGAACCGGATGATGCATCCGCGGATCGCATCCGGCTCGAGGCGCCTGATATCGTGACCGCACAATAACCAATACGAAGAGAAGAAGAAATCATGGTTGACGTGAAGCGGGTGAAGCTGCCCGGAGTGGGCGTGCTGCACACGTTCGTCACCGACGGCGGCGGCAAAGTCGGCGTCATCACCCATCGCTCGGGCTCGAGCGATCTCATAACGTTCTCGGACGCCGAGGACGGCGCGAAGGCCACCAAGGTCGCCCTGCGCCTCGACGACGACGAGGCGCATACCCTCGCGGAGTTGCTGGGCGGCACGCGCATCACCGAGTCGCTGGCCAACCTCGACTCGATCCCCGGCCTCACCATCGACTGGTTCCACGTCGACTACGACGACCACATCGCCGGCCAGACGCTGGGCGACCTCGGGGCTATCGGTGTCGTGGGCGTGACCGTGGTCGCGGTCGTTCGCGGCGAGTCCGCCAACCCGGCGCCGGATGAGCACTTCAAGGTGTTTCCCGGTGACACCCTGGTTGCGGCCGGCTCGCCGGAGAAAGTGGCCAAGGCGTTCACTTTCTACCGCACGGGTGAGGTCAAGTCGAAAGGCACCGTCGACGCACAATCCGGAGACTGACCGGTGGGCGGCGAGCTTCTCGTACTCGGCATCCTGTTCGTCATCGCCTACATTCTGGGGCGTCTCGGCAAGCTGATCGGCCTCCCGTCGATTCCGATCTACATGCTGGTCGGGCTCCTCGCGAGCCCGCACATGCACCTGATCCCGGGTGGTTTCAAGGCCGCCAACGTCGAGCTGGTCGCTGTCTTCGGCCTCATCTTCCTGCTGTTCAACCTGGGCCTGGAGTTCGACCAGGACGAGTTCTTCGGCAACGCCCGCGGACTGCTGCTGTCAGGAGGCACCCGGCTGATCATCAACTTCGGCATCGGGATCGGCTTCGGTTTTCTGGTCGGCTGGGGTGCGCGCGAGGCGCTCATCATCGCCGGTATGACGGCGACCTCGTCGAGCGCGATCGTGACGAAGCTGCTGATCGAGCTGCGTCGGCTGGCGAACCCGGAGACGCCGGTCATCCTCGGAATCGCGGTGGTCGAGGATGTCTTCGTCGCGTTCTACCTGGCGATCGTCGCCGTGGTCATCGGCGGCCAGACCAACATCTGGGCGATAGTGCTGCAGCTGGCGATCTCGTTCGCATTCCTGGTCGGCATGTTCGCGCTTGCCCGCTGGGGCGGCAAGGCCGTCGCGCGTGTGCTCGGGGCCCGGGACGACGAGCTGTTCACGATCCTGTTCTTCGGCCTCGCTGTGGCGTTCGGCGGCATCGGCGACCTGCTCGGGGTCTCGGATGCGATCGGCGCGTTCCTGATCGGGCTCGTGCTGGGCGCAACCCGCTTCCGAACCCGCATCGAGGGTTTTGCGCTTCCACTGCGCGACCTCTTCGGCGCGTTCTTCTTCCTCAACTTCGGGCTCGCCCTCGACCCGTCCAGCTTCGGCGCGGTGCTGCTCCCGGTCGGCGGCGCTGTGCTGATGACGCTCATAGTCAACGCCGGCGGCGGCTGGCTGATCGCCTGGATCAACCGGCTTTCACCGCGGTACGGGCTGGGAATCGGACTCATCCTGCAGAACCGAGGCGAGTTCGCGCTCATCCTGGCGACCCTGGCGGCGGGTGCGGGCCTCGATCCTCGCCTCACCCCGTTCGCCGGCCTGTACGTTCTCGTGATGTCGATCATCGGGCCGGTGCTCACCGTGAACTCCGAGCGGATCACGAGCTTCCTGTACCGGGGCAGGCCGACGAAGGTGGCGGCCCCCGCGGTCGACGACGCCGCATCCGAGGCGATCGCGCTCATGGAGGGCGCGATCGGCAACCAGCAGTCATCCTCGGGCGACGATGTCGAGGACGACAGCGACGTCCCGTTGCTGGGACGCGACGAACCTGCGGTACCGGTCGGCTCGGCAACTGACGACGACGCTGACGAGGACGATGCCGACGACGACGAGGGCCACGACGCCGACTTCGCGCTGGACCCAATCATTCAGCAAGCCATGGAACAATCTGACCAGCAGAGTTCCCGCAAGCGAGATCCGGAGTACTAACCGTGTGGAGTGTGGCAAGACGTCCCCGCTGGATCGCCGCACTCGTACTGGCACTCGGCATCGCCGCGGGTTTCGCAGCCCTCGGGCAATGGCAGGTCGGACGTGCCGTGCAGACCGGAACGGTCGTGGTGATCCCCGACGAGACCGTCACCCCGCTCGCGAAGGTCGCCACCCCGCAGAAAGAGGTCACCGACCGGGCCGCAGGCCAAATCGTCAGCGTCGTCGGGCGCAGGGTCTCCGGTGACACCTACGTCGTGAGCGATCGGGTGAACTTCGGCGTGACGGGCTACTGGGTCATCGGGCACGTCGTCGCCCGCAATGGGGCCAGCGTCGCGGTCGCCCTCGGCTGGACCAAGACCAGGGCGAAGGCGGATGCGGCTGCCGGCACGTTGTCGGCGGGTGCCCCCACCTCGACCATCGTGGGTCGCTACCAGCCGACCGAGCCGCCCGACCAGGAGGACTTCGAGCACAACGCCCGCAGCGTCGTCTCGATCCCCTGGCTGATCAACGAATGGAAGACAGTCACGCCAACGGCCTACGGCGGGTACATCGTCGACAACGTGGCGCCGGCGGGTCTCACCAAGATCCAGTCGGTGAAACCGGTCAACGATGTCAGCCTCAACTGGCTCAACGTGTTCTACGCGGTCGAGTGGACCCTGTTCGCCGGCTTCGCGATCTACCTCTGGTACCGGCTGGTGAAGGATGCCTGGGAGCGCGAGGAAGAAGACATCCTGCGCTCGGAAGCCCCGGTCTCAGCGGACTAGGAAACAGCGGACGTACACTGGCGCCATGCCCTCGCTGTCTTCGCTAATCGCGACTACGTACAAGCCGAAAGCGGAGACGATCCCGCTGATTCGCAAGTCCCTCCGGTTCTACAAGGTGTGCGCGTACATCACCGGTATCTTCCTTCTTCTGCTCGTCGTCGAGATGGTGCTCAAGTATGTCTTTTCGTACGAAGTGGAGCTGGGCGGCCCGACCGGCCTGGTGAGCCTGGTGAACTACTTCCCCAGCCTCGGCAAGTCGCCCGGCCTGACCGGAGTCAACCTCAGCATCGGCATCCTGATCGTGCATGGCTGGTTCTACGTCGTCTACCTGATCGCCGACTTCCAGCTGTGGAGCCGGATGCGCTGGCCGTTCGCGATGTTCATCCTGATCGCGCTGGGCGGCGTCGTTCCGTTCCTGTCGTTCATCGCCGAGCACTTCGTTGCAAAGCGCGCCCGTCGCGAACTCGCCGACCTGCAGGGCACCGCCACACCGTCGCCGTCGACAACTGCCACAATGGACAGTGTCAAGGTGAGTGGTGTGGAGGCAGCGAATTAACGACAGCACAGCAGCTCGTCCGGTTCTGGTCGTCGACTTCGGGGCGCAGTACGCGCAGCTGATCGCGCGCCGCGTGCGCGAGGCCAACGTCTACAGCGAGATCGTGCCGCACACGATCACCGCCGCCGAGGTGACCGCCAAGAACCCGAGCGGCATCGTGCTCAGCGGCGGGCCGTCGAGCGTCTACGAGGCCGGGTCGCCGTCGCTCGATCCGGGAATTCTGGGTCTGGGCATCCCCGTGCTCGGTATTTGTTACGGCTTTCAGGTAATGGCGCAGCAGTTGGGCGGCGAGGTCGCCCACACCGGGCTGAGCGAGTACGGCGCGACCGACGTGCACCTCGCGGCGGGCTCCAGTGTGCTGCTCGGCGACCAGCCGGCCGACCAGACCACCTGGATGAGCCACGGCGATTCCGTGTCGAAAGCGCCGGAGGGCTTCGACGTGCTCGCTTCGTCCGCGTCGACCCCGGTGGCTGCGTTCGCATCGGATGAGCGCAGGCTTTACGGCGTGCAGTGGCACCCCGAGGTCAAACACACACAGTACGGCCAGGCCGTGCTCGAGAACTTCCTGCACCGGGCGGCGGGCATCCCGGCCGACTGGAACAGCGCGAACGTCATCGACGAGCAGGTCGCGCGCATCCGCGAGCAGGTGGGGTCGTCGCGCGTCATCTGCGGGCTCTCCGGCGGGGTCGACTCGGCGGTTGCCGCGGCAATCGTGCACCGCGCAATCGGTGACCAGCTCACCTGCATCTTCGTCGACCACGGCCTGCTGCGACAGGATGAGCGTCGCCAGGTCGAAGAGGACTACGTCGCCTCCACGGGCGTGCGACTCGTCACAGTGGATGCCGTCGACCAGTTCCTCGATGCGCTCGCCGGCGTCACCGACCCTGAGCAGAAGCGCAAGATCATCGGGCGGGAGTTCATCCGCTCGTTCGAGGGCGCGGCAGAGGCGCTGGTGCTGGAGGCCCGCGCCGACGCGGTCTCGGGCGGCGCATCCATCGACTTCCTGGTACAGGGCACGCTCTACCCCGACGTCGTCGAGTCCGGCGGTGGCACGGGAACTGCGAACATCAAGAGCCATCACAACGTCGGCGGGCTGCCGGAAGACCTGCAGTTCAAACTGGTCGAGCCCTTGCGCACCCTGTTCAAAGACGAGGTGCGCGCGATCGGCCGCGAGCTGGGCCTGCCCGAGGTCATCGTTGCGCGGCAGCCGTTCCCGGGCCCGGGGCTGGGCATCCGTATCGTCGGTGAGGTCACGCGGGAGCGACTGGAGCTGCTGCGGGCGGCAGACGCGATCGTGCGCGCCGAGCTGACCGCCGCGGGGCTCGACCTCGAGATCTGGCAGTGCCCGGTGGTGCTTCTCGCCGACGTGCGCTCGGTCGGCGTGCAGGGCGACGGCCGCACCTACGGTCATCCGATCGTTCTGCGGCCGGTGTCGTCGGAGGATGCCATGACGGCCGACTGGACACGACTGCCCTACGACGTGCTGGCCCGCATCTCGAACCGGATAACCAACGAGGTACCGGGCGTCAACCGCGTCGTGCTCGATGTCACGTCGAAGCCCCCCGGCACCATCGAGTGGGAGTAACAAAGCCCGCGAAAGGTCGCAATCGACCCGTTATTTAGAAAACGGAGGGTCGATTGCGACCTTTCGCGGGTTTTGCGGGCGGCGGGTAGTCGCGAGATACCTGGCGAGCCAGGCGGATGCGACGACGACGACCGACTCGATCGCAAGGGCGAGCGGGGTGTCGTGGTTGCTATGGAACGAGTAGGCCATGATCACACCGCTCGCGATCGGGAAAAGCAGAACGACGAAGCTGCGCAGCGGTCGCTCGCGCACCAGCAGCCAGCCCAGCAGGGTGGCCGCCATCACGAACATCACCTGCGGCCCGGTCAGCATGAGCAATCCGCCCAAAAGGCTGGGCCAGAACGCCCACAGGCGCCGGGACCCCTTCGCGGGCAGGATCGCCCAGCCGAAACAGTGCGCCAGAGTGCCGAGCAGCAGGAACCCGATCGTGTACGTATTCGTGCTGAGCAGGATCGCCAGGCCCGCGACGATGTAGAGGATGCCCCCGATGTAACGGCTCTCGTAGGTGCCCCAGCGCAGGGCAACGCGGCGCGTAGGTTCGGGAAAGCCGCCCCAGCGCAGAGCACGGCGGGGCGTGGGTTTCGGAAAGCCTGCCACCGCCACGGCGATTACCGTATCGCGCCGGCGAAGAAGGCGATGGCGACGACGAGCAGCGCCACCCCGATGAGGAACACCCCGACGCCGCCCAGGACCACCAGCCGGCTGGATCTCGACCCGCGATCCTGCGCGGAGGGCGCATCCGGCCGGATCGCCGCTGGAATCTCCGGATGCTCGACCGCGAGCCCGCAATGGATGCAGAATTTCCAGCTGGGCGCCAGTGCTGTGCCGCAACCAACACAAGTCCCCATAACCACCGATTGTATTGGCGTAGCCTTTTTGCTGTGTCGCCGCGCCCTCTCGTCATCGCCCACCGCGGCGCAAGCGGTTATCGTCCTGAGCACACCGCCGCCGCCTACCTGCTTGCCATCCGACAGGGTGCCGACGCGGTCGAGCCCGATCTGGTTCCCACCCGCGACGGCGTGCTCGTGGTGCGGCACGAGAACGAGATCTCGGGAACGACGGATGTGGCCGACCATCCGCACTTCGCCGACCGCCGCACGACGAAGACGATCGATGGCGTTGCCCAGTCCGGGTGGTTCACCGAGGACTTCACGTGGGCCGAGTTGTCGACGCTGCGGGCCCGGGAGCGCCTTCCCGAGTTGAGGCAGGGAAGCGCGGACTTCGACGGCAGGGAGGGAATCCTGCGACTCGGCGACCTGATCGACCTCGTGCAGGCGGCCGATCGCCCGGTGCTGATGGTCGCCGAACTCAAGCACGCCTCGTATTTCGAGTCGCTAGGCCTGCCGCTCGAACTGTCGTTCGCCGCGGAGATCGCCCGCTGGGCCCGTCCCGACAACCTCGTCGTGGAGTCGTTCGAGCAGACGGCGCTCGCCAAGGCTCAGCAACTCGATGTGCCCGGTCGCTTCGTGTTCCTCGCGGACGCCTCGGGCTCGCCTGCCGACCAGGTCGCCGCCCATGGAGTGGATGCGCTGCGGTTCGCCGACTACCTGACCGACGCAGGGCTCGCACGCCTCGCGGAGCAGGTCGACGGGGTCAGCGTGGACAAGGCACTCCTGCTGGCGACGGATGCCCGCGGCACTGTTACTGGCACCACCGACCTGGCCCGCCGGGCGCATGCGGCAGGGCTCGAGGCCTACACGTGGACGCTCCGCGCCGAGAACCGCTTTCTGGCCCGCACGTTTCGCCACGGTCGCCGCCCCCGCGATTTCGGGCACTGGCAACGCGAGTTCGAGCTCGTGCTGCGATCGGGGGTCGACGGCGTCTTCGCCGACCAGCCGGATCTCGCGCTGCGGGCCCGCGCCGCCCTGTAGACCGGCCCGGCCGGCGTCGTCGGTGCCGCCTAGACTGGGGCGGTTATGACGTTTGTTCTCGATGGATTCGACCCAGCGGGGAAGTCCGACGAGGGCGGCTCGTCGCAGCGGGGCGAGCGCGGCGCAGGTGCCCCCCCGGTGCCCGACGACCGGCTGCTCGAAGGCCTCAACCCGCAGCAGCGCGAGGCTGTGCTGTATCGCGGGCAGTCCCTGCTGATCGTCGCGGGAGCGGGTTCGGGCAAGACGAGCGTGTTGACCCGCCGCATCGCCGGACTGTTGCAGACGCATGAGGCGTGGCCGAGCCAGATCCTCGCGATCACCTTCACCAACAAGGCGGCCGCAGAGATGCGCGACCGGGTCGGCGCGCTGATCGGCCGCGAGGCAGCCGAGGGCATGTGGATCTCGACCTTCCACTCCGCGTGCGTGCGCATCCTGCGCCGTGAGGCCGAGAATTTCGGCTTCACCCGCAGCTTCACGATCTACGACTCCGCCGACTCGAGAGCGCTCGTCAAGCGCATCATCAAAGAGCTGGATGCCGACACGCTCGGTTTCACGGTCGGCACTGTGCTCGGCAAGATCTCGAAGGCCAAGAACGAGCTCTCCGACGTCGAGTCCTACGCGCGCTCGGCCAACTTCAACGATCCCAACGAGGCGGGGTTCGTCGAGATCTTCCGTCGCTACTCGCAGGCGCTCGCCAAGGCGAACGCCTTCGACTTCGACGACCTGATCGCGCAGACCGTCTACCTGTTCCGGGCGTTCCCTGCGGTTGCGGCACTGTATCGACGGCGGTTCCGTCACATCCTGGTCGACGAATACCAGGACACGAACCATGCGCAGTATTCGCTCATCCGCGAGCTGACCCGCGAGGTCGACCCGGCCACGGCCAACGATCTTGAGGCAGAGAACGGGTTCACCCGGTCGCACCGCGGTGGTCGAGGCGAGATCCCGGGCGCATCCCTCACGGTCGTCGGCGACTCCGACCAGTCGATCTACGCGTTCCGCGGCGCAGACATCCGCAACATCGTCGAGTTCGAGCACGACTTCCCGCACTCGAAGGTCATCCTGCTCGAGCAGAACTACCGCTCGACTCAGAACATCCTCGATGCCGCCAACTCCGTGATCTCGAACAACTTCGACCGCAAAGACAAGAAGCTGTTCACAACAATCGGCGCCGGCGACAAGATCGTCGGCTTCACGGGCTATTCGGGCCACGATGAGGCGCAGTTCGTCGCGGATGAGATCGGCAAGCTGCACGACGAAGGCATGGCCTACAAAGACATGGCCGTGTTTTATCGCACAAACGCGCAGACTCGTGCGCTCGAAGAGATCTTCATCCGTTCGGCCCTGCCGTACCGAGTGCTCGGCGGCACCAAGTTCTACGAGCGGGCCGAGATCAAAGACGCTCTTGGCTACCTGATCACGGTGGCCAACCCGGCCGACCCGCTCGCGCTGCGCCGCGTGATGAACGTGCCCAAGCGCGGCATCGGGCCGGCTACCGAGGCGGCACTGCAGTCGTTTGCGGACTCCAACGGGCTGTCGCTGCGGGATGCGATGTCGAGCGCCGGCGAGCTCGGGCTCGGGCCGAAGGTGACCGGCTCGATCCTGGAACTCGCCGACATCCTGAACGAGGTCGGCGCCACAGCCTCGCTCGACCAGGTGCGCCCGGCCGGGCCGGCGGATGTGCTCATCACACTGCTGCAGCGCACGCGCTTCATCGAGGCGCTGCGCAACACCGGCGACCCGCAAGACGAAGCACGCGCCGAGAACGTCGAGGAACTCATCTCGGTCACGAAGGAGTTCCAGAAGAACAACCCGAACGGCACGCTGCTCGACTTTCTCACCGAGGTCTCACTGGTGGCGGCTGCGGACGAACTGGATGACACGTCGGGAACGGTCTCGCTGATGACCCTGCACACGGCGAAGGGACTCGAGTACGAAGCAGTATTCCTCACCGGCGTGGAGGAGGGGTTGCTGCCGCACCAGATGTCGGCGGGCGAGATCGGCGGCCCGGCCGAGGAGCGCCGGTTGTTCTACGTGGGCATCACCCGGGCTCGCCGGCGTCTCTACCTGTCGCTGGCCATGACGAGGGCGCAGTTCGGCGAGATCGGCGTCGCCATGCCGAGCCGTTACCTGCAGGAGATCCCGGCTGAGCTCATCGAGTGGAAGCAGTCGCCCGGCGACGCGACCAGTCGCGGCGGCACGCAACCGCGCGCGCTCAATGCCCGGCGCGAGGGAGGGTTCAGCTTCCGCGACTCCGTCGGGCAGCTGCCGCCTGCGCCGCCCCGAGTGAAGACGGAGTGGACGAGCGCGGTCACCAACAAGGTGCGCGACAACGGTGACCTCGCCCTCGCCGTGGGCGACCGCATCCGGCATGCCGACTTCGGCGACGGGCGTGTAACCGCCGTCACCGGTGTCGCGCCCAAGGCCGTGGCCGAGGTGCAGTTCGAGCGAGCCGGTCGCAAGCGCCTGCTGATCAAGATTGCCCCGATCGAAAAGCTCTAGGCGCCGGGTGGCCTGGTCAGGCCGGCTTCGTCTGGCGGTGTGCAATGCCGACCAGAAGCGTCGCGACCAGCTCGGTCACGGCGAACTGGAAATCGAGCCGGAAGTCGCGCAACTCGGGATGAGCGCGGTACGCCGCGGCCATGCCTCGCGACGGCTGTGATGAGGCCCACACTCCGCCGATGGCGACGGTGACCCCGCCGACGAAGACCACGCCCGTTGCCGGGGTGAACTCGCCGAGGTGGCCGCCGACGATCGCGGCCAGCCGATACGCCTGGGCGACCGCTTGCCGTTTGTAGTCGGCGGCCACCTCGGCGGAGACGTTGCGCTCGAGAACGCTCGACGAGCTGGCCGTGAGATCGCAGAACACCGGCCGCGCGGCTGCCTCTGCAGCAATAATGCGGGCGACGACCTCGGCGTCGACGTCGGCCGCCGAAGCGAGTGATTGCTCGACGGCGTCCAGCCACGCGGCATTCTCACGCGCGTACAGCTCGAGGAGCACTGCTTCGCGCGATTCGAAATAGCGCAGCACATTGGATTTGGCGAGGCCGACCTGGCGGGCCAGCTCATTGAGACTGAGGTCGTTGACGCGCACATGAGCGAGCATTGCCGCGGCTGTGGCCAGGATCGACTCACGTCGTTCGAGTCGCTGCGCATCGTTTCGTGCTCGGGCGAAGCCGACTGTCGTCATGGGGGTTCCCGTCCGGGCGGATTGGCCGCCGCAGTTGATAACAGACCGGCAGTCTGTTATGGTCTCCGTAAGAGACCGCAGGTCTATTATTGCAAGAAGGAGCAAACATGTACACCGTTCCCGACCAAACCGGCCGCACGATCGTCGTCACCGGGTCCAACAGTGGCACGGGCAAGGAAGCCGCTCGCCGACTCGCGGGCGCGGGCGCGACGGTGATCATGGCGGTGCGCACCGTCAGCAAGGGCGAGGATGCACGCCGCGAGATCCTTGCGGCCCTGCCGCAAGCCCACGTCTCGGTGCGTCGCGTCGACCTCGCCGACCTCGCGAGCATCCGGGAGTTCACCTCGGGCATCATCGACGAAGGCATTGCCGTCGACACGCTCGTCAACAACGCCGGGGTGATGGTACCCCCGAAGCGCGCGACCACCGCCGACGGTTTCGAGCTCCAGTTCGGCAGTAACTTCCTTGGGCCATTCGCGCTCACCATGCTGCTGTTGCCGCGCATCCTGGAGTCGAAATCACCGCGCGTTGCGACGATGTCGAGCGGCACCGCGAACTTCGGTCGCATCCAGTTCGATGACCTCAACTGGCAGCAGGCCTACCGTCCGGGCCGTGCATATGCGCAGTCCAAACTGGCCGACATGCTGTTCGCCGAGCGACTCGCCGTTCTCGCCGGCGAGCGTGGATGGTCGCTGCGCTCGACCATCGCGCACCCCGGCTACACGCGCACCAACCTGCAGACCGCGGGCCGCAACCTCGACCGGCCAGGGGCTGAGCTGCCGCCTGTGCAACGCACGATCCTTCCATCGCAGGGCGTTGAGCAAGGCGCCGAGCCGCTGCTGTTCGCCGCAGCCGATCCCTTCGCGGAGCAGGGCGCCTACTACGGGCCGAACCGTCTCGCGCTCGTGGGACCGACCAAGAAGGTCAACCTGCCGCGCAGCGCTCGACGTGCGGGTGTGCCCGAGCGCCTCTGGGCCGTCGCCGAGGAGCTCACCGGCACTTCACTGCCCGTTGCCTGATCCTTGGCCGCCGTTTTGTGACTAACCCGCCGGTTCGACCCGGCGGGATAGTCACAAACGGTGTTGTTCACGGTGATGAGCCGGCGCGAAGCCGCGCGAGGTAGCGCCGGCTCGGCCAGGAGCGCACGCGCTGCGGCGTGACACGCACGACAAACCGCAGCAGCGACCATGCCCGGCTGGCTCGACGGGCGTCTCGCGGCGTCCACACGAACCCGTACGCCGACCGGATGGATGCCGGTAGCAGGTCGATCGTGAGCAGTCGCGCCAGCGGCAGTCCGGCCCGCAACCAGGCGGGCGCCGTCGCCGGCGCGAACAGGTCGTGGGCGATCTGCCGCGCGTCGTCGGTGACCTCGAGCGCTGCGATTCGCGCATCCCAGTAGCTGTGGAATGCGGCCCGGGTGGGTGGCCAGAGCGACGCGGGCATCTGCAGCGACGTTCCGAGCGCGGCGTAGGCGGCATAGAGCTCGTCGGCGAGAGGCTCCGGCGCCGCACCGAACACCCGGTCGTGCACCGTGGTCGCCGTCTCGTAGAGGGTCGCCGCCACCCACAGTTGCAGGTCGGCATCCTCGGCCCGATCGACGGGCACATGCGCGCGGCCGACGAACGAGGCGACGCGAGCCGCGTCATCCGCCGTTCCGAGCACGACCGCGTAGGCGAACGTGAGGGTATTGCGCAGCCGTTCGACGGGACGGTGCGCGAAGTCGCTGTGCCGGGCGACGCCCACCGCCACCGCCGGGTCGGCGACCTGCAGCAGGATCGCCCGGGCGCCCCCCGCGATGAGCACGCCGTCGGAGGCGTATCGTGCTGCGGCGGCCGAGAGCATGCTCAATGATCCCAGCCCCGGCATAAGAACGTCCGAAGTTAACTCCCGCGCAAGGTCGTTCGGACCAAGCTCACAAGCGCAAGCGAGTAGAGTTCTCTACGGTCAAAAGTATCTCGATGTCAAGCTATCTCGACATCGAGATAAGTCGTCGAGACGACACTGGCCTTCACCACAAAACCGACGCGCGATTGGACAAAAGCAGCGTGGATCTTTTCGAGTACCAGGCCCGTGATCTTTTCGAATCCTACGGAGTGCCGGTACTGCCGGGCATCGTTGCGGATACCCCGGACGAGGCGAGGGCGGCCGCCGAGAAGCTGGGCGGCACGGTCGTCGTCAAGGCACAGGTCAAGGCCGGCGGCCGTGGCAAGGCGGGCGGCGTCAAGGTCGTTCACAACCCGGATGACGCTTTCACTGCGGCGGAGGCCATCCTGAAGCTCACCATCAAGGGCCTCCCCGTGCACAAGGTCATGGTGACTGCGGGTGCGCGCATCGACCGCGAGTTCTACTTCTCGGTGCTGCTCGACCGCGCCAACCGTTCGTACCTCTCGCTGTGCGCCGTCGAGGGTGGCATGGAGATCGAGGAGCTCGCGGTCGAACGCCCCGATGCTCTCGCCCGCGTCGAGGTCATCCCGGGTATCGGTATCGACCTCGAGAAGGCCAGGGAGATCGCGACGGCCGGGCACTTCCCGCCCGAGTTGGTCGAGAAGGTCGCCCCCGTGATCGTGAAGCTCTACGAGGTGTACAAGGGTGAGGACGCGACGCTCGTCGAGGTCAACCCGCTGGTGCTCACCGAAGACGGCTCGATCCTCGCGCTCGACGGCAAGGTGAGCCTCGACGAGAATGCTGACTTCCGCCACCCGAAGCACGCCGAGCTGGAGGATGCGGCCGCCGCAGACCCGCTCGAGGCGAAGGCCAAGGCGCTGCACCTCAACTACGTCAAGCTCGACGGCGAGGTCGGAATCATCGGTAACGGCGCGGGGCTCGTCATGTCGACGCTCGACGTCGTCGCCTACGCGGGCGAGAAGCACGGCGGTGTGAAACCGGCCAACTTCCTCGACATCGGCGGCGGCGCATCCGCTGAGGTCATGGCGAACGGCCTCAGCGTCATCCTCGGCGACCCGCAGGTGAAGAGCGTCTTTGTCAACGTCTTCGGCGGCATCACCGCGTGCGACGCGGTGGCCAACGGCATCGTCGGCGCGCTGAACACCCTGGGCTCAGAGGCATCCAAGCCGCTGGTCGTACGGCTCGACGGCAACAATGTGGATGAGGGTCGCCGCATCCTGAACGAGGCCAACCACCCGCTGGTTACCCTCGCGCTCACTATGGACGAAGGCGCCGACAAGGCCGCCGAACTGGCCAACGCCTAGATTTCGAAGGACAAGAAATGTCGATTTTCCTCAATAAGGACTCCAAGGTCATCGTCCAGGGCATCACGGGCGGCGAGGGTAGCAAGCACACCGCTCTCATGCTGAAGGCGGGCACGCAGGTCGTCGGTGGCGTCAACGCGCGCAAGGCGGGCGAGACGGTCACGCACGCCGGTGCCGATGGGCAGAGCGTCACGCTTCCCGTCTTCGGAACAGTGGATGAGGCGATCCGCGAGACGGGCGCCGACGTGTCGATCGTGTTCGTGCCCCCGGCGTTCGCCAAGGATGCCGTCGTCGAGGCCATCGAGGCTGAGATCCCGATGGTCGTCGTGATCACCGAGGGTATCCCGATCCAGGACTCGGCCGAGTTCTGGGCACTGGCACAGGCCAAGGGCAACCTGACGCGCATCATCGGGCCGAACTGCCCCGGAATCATCACGCCGGGCGAGTCGCTCGTCGGCATCACTCCGGCCAACATCACCGGCACCGGACCGATCGGGCTCGTGTCGAAGTCGGGAACCCTGACCTACCAGATGATGTTCGAGCTTCGCGACCTGGGCTTCTCGACCGCCATCGGCATCGGCGGCGACCCGATCATCGGCACTACCCACATCGACGCGCTGGCCGCGTTCCAGGACGACCCCGATACCAAGGCCATCGTCATGATCGGTGAGATCGGCGGCGACGCCGAGGAGCGTGCGGCCGACTTCATCAGGGCCAACGTGACCAAGCCGGTCGTCGCCTACGTTGCGGGCTTCACCGCGCCCGAGGGCAAGACCATGGGCCACGCGGGTGCGATCGTCTCCTCCGGCGCGGGCACCGCGCAGGGCAAGAAGGAGGCCCTCGAGGCCGCCGGCGTCAGGGTCGGCAAGACGCCGAGCGAGACCGCCACACTCATGCGCGAGGTGCTCGCGAGCCTCTAGCCCGCATCCGTTCTGCCGGGTGGCGGGAGAAACGGTGCCGTGGCGGGAGTAACAACTCCGCCCGCGAGACCGGTTCTCCCTCCACCCCTGCGCGTTTCTCCCGCCGGCGGAGTGGGAATGGAGTACGCGGATGCCTCCCGGGGGAGTACGCGCCCGAGAGGTACCCGGAGCAAGCTGTCGGCATGACATCGACTCCCGCAACCACAACCGTTCGACCGGCCTGGCCGCTCTGGACCTATCGCATCGTCGCCACAGTCGCGGCGGTGCTGCTCTTCGTGCAGTCGATCCTCGCCGGACAGTTTCTGGGCGACAAGACCGACAAGCTCGCGTTCGCGCTCCATCGTGAGAACGCCATCCTGTCCGTTGCCGTCGTGCTCGTCCTGGTTGTGGCCGCCATCCTCTCGGTGCGCCCCGAAGGCGGTCCGCGTGCGGTGCTCCCTCGGGCCATCGGGCTGCTGGTCGTGACCGCGGGCGAGGCGGTCGCCGGATTCGCCAAGCTCACGGCCCTGCACGTGCCGCTCGGCGTGCTGCTGATCGGCATCGCTGCATGGATGGCTATCGCGTCCTGGCGGCGTCCGGCCTAGCAGAGCGCCCGAGGATGCCCCGCCGTCCGTCTTCGCCGCAACCGACCCGCGCATCCCCGTTCGCGTTCCAGACAGGTCAGTGCATGGTGTGGGACTCTTAACGGGTGAAGAAGCTCGTGAACGACCCGGCCGATGTGCTGGTGCAGTCGCTCGCCGGTCTCGCGGCCGCGCATCCTGAGCTCCGCGTCGACTTCACGAATCGCGTGGTCTATCGGGCCGACCCGAAGCCCCACGGCACCGTCGGCATCCTGAGCGGTGGCGGCAGCGGGCACGAACCGCTGCACGCCGGGTACGTCGGGTTCGGGATGCTGGATGCCGCCGTCTGCGGCGAGATCTTCACCTCGCCCACGCCCGACCAGGTGCTGGCCGCCATCCAGGCCCTCGACACGGGCGCGGGGGTGCTGCAGCTGGTCAAGAACTACACAGGCGATGTGATGAATTTCGAGATGGCGACCGAGCTGGCGGGCGCTGCCGCCGTCGAGACAGTGGTCATCGCCGATGACGTCGCCGTCGAGGACTCCACCTTCACCGCAGGTCGCCGCGGAACCGGAACGACGGTGCTGGTCGAGAAGATCGTGGGCGCCGCCGCCGAACAGGGCCGCGACCTGGCCGAGCTGGCCGCCCTCGCGCGCCGTGTCTCGGGCGCTGGCCGCTCGATGGGGATGGCCCTCAGCGGCGCGACCCTGCCCGCCTCCGGGAAACCGAATTTCGAGCTGGACGACGACGAGATGGAGGTCGGGGTGGGCATCCACGGTGAGCCGGGCCGCCGCCGCGTGGCGCTCGCTACCGCCCGGGAGGTCGCCGGGATGCTGGTCGAGCCGATCCTCAGCGACGCCGACTTCGGGGGAGCACCGTGCATAGTTATGCTGAACGGCATGGGTGCGACGCCACTGATCGAGCTGTATCTCACGTTCGGTGAGGTGCGCGCTCAGCTGGATGCGGCGGGGGTGCGCATCGCGCGCAGCCTGGTCGGCAACTACATCACCTCGCTCGATATGGCCGGCTGTTCGGTGACGCTGCTGCGCGCCGACGACGAGTTACTCGGACTCTGGGATGCCCCGGTGCAGACCCCGGCGCTGCGGTGGGGGCAGTGAGATGACGGACGTCGGCTACGAGAAGCTGCTCGACTGGCTGCGGCTGATCGACGAGAGCCTGATCGAGCAGCGCGGTTACCTCACCGAGCTGGATTCGGCGATCGGCGACGGCGACCACGGCACCAACCTCTCGCGCGGTGGGGCGGTTACGTCGTCGAAGGTGGACATCGAGAAGCCGGAATACCTCGACGAACTCTTCCGCCTGGTCGGCATGACGCTGATCAGCACGGTGGGCGGCGCGAGCGGGCCCCTCTACGGCACCTTCTTCCTGCGACTGTCGCTCAGCGTCGGCCATCGCCAGCAACTCTCGCCCGAGCAGCTCGCCGACGGGCTCGAGGCAGGCCTCGCCGGTGTCGTCGAGCGCGGCAAGCCCCAGCTCGGCGACAAGACCATGTTCGACGCGATGGAGCCCGCTGTGACAGCGTTCCGTGCGCAGCTCGGCCAGGGGGTGAAGGCGGCGTCCCGCGCCGCGTTCGAGGCGGCGGCGGCCGGCAGGGATGCGACGGCCGAGCTGGTCGCGCGCAAGGGCCGAGCCAGCTATCTCGGGGAGCGCAGCGTCGGCCACATCGACCCGGGGGCGGCATCCACTGCGCTCATGTTCGAGGCGCTCGCCGAGGCACTTGCCTAGGGGCGTCGCGTGATCGGCATCGTCGTCGTCTCGCACAGCCCCCAGCTCGCGCGCGCGGCGGTCGAGCTGGCGCGACAGATGGTGCAGGGTGCGAGTCCGAAGCTCGCCATCGCGGCGGGCGTCTACGACGGTTCCCTCGGCACGGATGCGACGGCGATTGCTGCCGCCATCGCCGAGGTGGCGTCGCCGGACGGGGTGCTCGTTCTCGTCGACCTCGGTTCTGCGGTGCTCAGCGCCGAACTCGCCCTGGAGCTCATCGACCTTCCCGGTGTCGACGTGCGCGTGACGAGCGCTCCCTTCGTCGAGGGCCTGATGTCCGGACTGGTGCGTGCCGCGGCCGGGGCCTCACTCGACGAGGTCGAACGGGAGGCGCGGGAGTCCCTCGAGAGCAAACGGGGCCAGCTCGGCGATCCCGCCGACGTGCCCGTCGAGGTTCCCGAGTCGGGCGAACTGACGCTCGACCTGAGGCTGCGCAACCCGAGCGGGTTGCATATTCGTCCTGCCTCCATGATCGTTCTCGCCCTGACTCCGCTGGATGCGACCGTCACGATAGCGAATCTTCGCACCGGCTCGGGCCCGCGCCTGGCGAACAGTCCCACGAAGCTGCTCACCCTGGCCGCCCAGAAGGGCGACGTCGTTCGAGTCACGGCGTCCGGGACGGAGGCCCAGGCCGCCCTCGACCTCCTGCGCGGCATGGTCGCAGACGGATTCGGCGAGCTGAACGAGCCCGCCGAGGCACTGCCGGCCGGCGGTCCAACGCGGGGCGGCCCGCTCGGCGTGAGCCCCGGCCGTGCCGTCGGACCGGTGGTGCGGATGCCGGACCGGCTGGATGCCCCGGTCGCCGCTCCTCCGCTGGCCGAGGCCGAGCGTTCGGCGGCCGCCGACCGCATCGATGCAGCGGCATCGGCCGTCGCCGCGTCGCTGGCCGAGCGGGCGCAACGTGTCTCGGGTGAGCCCCGGCAAATCCTCGCCGCCGCTGCGCAGCTGGCGATCGACCCGGGCACCATCGATGCGGCGAAGGCTGCCGTGCTCGATCGCGGCGACTCGCCCGAGTACGCCGTCTGGACCACGCTCGGCGATCTCGCCGCAGAGTTCACCGCGCTGGGCGGTCGGATGGCCGAACGCGTCGCCGACGTCGCCGACATCCGCAATCGTCTGGTCGCCGAGCTGCTCGGGCGCGAGACGCCGGGCGTTCCCGTGCGCACCTCCCCGTTCGTGCTGGTCGCGCGCGACCTCGCTCCTGCGGATACCGCGCTGCTCGACCCTGCCCTCTGCGTCGCCATCGTGACGCTCGAGGGCGGACCGACCTCGCACACCGCGATCCTCTCCCGGGCACTGGGCCTGCCCGCGATCGTCTCGGTCGAGAATGCGCTCGAACTGGCCGAGGGAACTGTCGTGCTCGTCGACGGCACGGCGGGAGTGCTGACCATCGACCCCTCCGTCGAGCAGGTCGCCGAGGTACGCGCGCAGTCGACGGTGGTGCTCGAGTTCGACGGCACCGGTGTCACCTCCGACGGCCACCGTGTGCAGCTTCTCGCCAATGTGGGGTCAGCGGAGAGCGTGGATGAGGCCATCGCCGCGTCTGCCGAGGGCATCGGGCTGTTCCGCACCGAATTCCTCTACCTCGACCGCGCCGAGGCTCCGGGCATCGACGAGCAGGTGGCCGCCTACCGGGCGGTGTTCGAGCGTTTCGCCGGCAAGCGCGTACTGGTCCGCACCCTGGATGCGGGCGCCGACAAACCGCTGGCATTTGTGACCACACCGAACGAGGCGAACCCGGCGCTCGGCATCCGTGGCTACCGCACGACCTGGCGCAGGCCCGAACTGCTCGACGACCAGCTCACGGCGATCGCGCTGGCGGCCGAGGGGCAGTCGGCTCGCGTGCAGGTTATGGCGCCGATGATCGACACGCCCGACGAGGCCGCTGACTTCGCCCATCGCTGTGCTCAGCACGGCATCTCATCCGTCGGCGTCATGATTGAAACCCCGGCGGCGGCCATCACGGCCCCCGAGATCTTCGGATTCGTCGACTTCGTGAGCCTCGGCACGAACGACCTGTCGCAGTACACCATGGCCGCCGACCGCCAGGTCGGCGATCTGGCCCTGCTGAACGACCCGTGGCAACCGGCGGTGCTGCGGATGATCCGGCTGGCGTTCGAGGCGGGCGCAGCGGCCGGCAAGCCGGTGAGCGTCTGCGGCGAGGCCGCGGCCGACCCGATGCTCGCGGCAGTGCTGGTCGGTCTCGGTGCTTCCAGCCTGTCGATGGCGCCGCGGGCGCTGGGCTTCGTCAGCGAATTGCTCGCCCGCGTAACCGTTGCCCAATGCCGCACCGCTGCGGCGGATGCCGCCGGCTCGCGAAATGCGCTGGAGGCCCGCACGGTCGCCGCCACCGCGCTGCGCATCGCCGTCTAGCGCGGTCACGCGAGAGTCGCCGCGCAGCCGTTCGGCGGCGGGGCGACCCTGAGACCGACGGCAGCGCAGGTATCGTCGACCCGGTATGAACCGCATGCTGTCAGCGCTGTTTTCCGCGCTCGAGGCCGTCATCGTCGTGGCGGTCGGGCTGGCGATTCCCCTCGTGCCTCTCACGATCCTGTGGGGCGCCCAGTACGGGTTCGCGCCGAACTGGACGGGCTTCTGGCGCCTCGCGGCCGACGCCTGGCTGCTCGGCCACGGCACCGACATCCATGTGACGGTCGATACCGCGACCGCGACGGCGTCTGGTCTGGCGGGGGCAGGCACTCCGTTCACGCTGACCATCGCCGTGCTCGGGTTCGCGCTGGTTACCGTGCTGCTGGCGCGACGGGCGGGCAAGCGCATCGCGGAGACCCATCACCGATTGCTGGGCGAGATCGTCGCGATCGTGGTGGTGGGCCTGCTGTCGTTCGGGATCTCGCTGAGCGCCATCAACACGGATGCGCGTCCCTCGATCGTGCAGGGCACGATTCTGCCGACCCTGGTTGTTGTGCTCGGACTGGCCATCGCGCGCTTCGACGAGCTGCCCGGCCTTGCGCTGTGGACCAGGTGGCGACCCGACACCCGGGCGATCGTCGGCACCGCCCTCCGCGGAGGTGCAGCCGCAGCCGCAGCCGTGGTCACCGCTGCCGCGCTCGCCGTCGTCGCGCTGCTGCTCGCCAACTACGCGCAGATCATCACCCTCTACGAGAACCTGCACTCTGGCGCTCTCGGCGGCCTCGCCCTGACCATCGCGCAGATCCTGTTCCTGCCCAACCTGGTGATCTGGGCGGCCTCCTGGCTGGTCGGCCCCGGGTTCGCGATCGGAACCGGCTCGACGGTCAGTCCGCTGTCGACCACGCTCGGCCCGATCCCCTCGGTGCCCGTGCTCGGGGCGCTGCCGCAGGGCGACCTCGCGTTCGCGTTCGTCGGCCTGCTGGTGCCGGTGCTCGCCGGGTTCCTGGTCGGCGCACTGCTGAGCGGGCCGCTGGCCGCGCGCATCCGATCGGTCGGTCGCGGAGTCTGGATTCTCGGCGCAGGCCTGGGGGCAGGCGTGGTCGGCGGCGCAATTCTCGGACTTCTCGCGTGGGCGTCGGCGGGCGCCATCGGTCCGGGACGCCTGCAGCAGGCCGGCCCCGATCCGCTCACCGTCGGACTATTTGCCGCGCTCGAGCTGGGCGTATCCGCGGTTCTGGGGATGGTCGCTTCGCGACGGTAGGCTCGCTGTGTGCTGTCGCTGGTCGTGCTCATCTCCGGCGGGGGATCCAACCTCCGCGCGCTGCTCGAGGCGTCCGAGGACGCACAGTTTCCCGCGCGGGTTGTCGCCGTCGGCGCCGACCGCGATGCCGACGGGTTCACGCACGCGGAGCAATTCGGCATCCCGACGTTCTCGGTCGCGCTGACGAATTTCGCCGATCGCGATGAGTGGGGCGACGCGCTCCTGGCCGAGATCGACATCTGGGCACCCGACCTGGTGATCCTGAGCGGTTTCATGAAGCTGCTGCCGCCGCGAGTGGTCGCAGCCCTGACTCCTCGCCTGATCAACACGCATCCGGCCTACCTGCCCGAGTTCCCGGGGGCGCACGCGGTTCGGGATGCCATCGAGGCTGGCGTCGCCGAGACGGGCGCCAGCGTGATCCTGGTCGACAACGGCGTGGACAGCGGGCCGATCGTCTCTCAGCGCCGCGTGAGGGTCGAGCCGCGCGACACCGAGGCGAGCCTGCACGAGCGCATCAAGCCGGTCGAGCGAGAGCTGCTCATCCAGGCGATCCTCGATGTGGCCAACGGAAGCGTGCAGCTCGGCGCGTTGTAAACTGGTCTCGTCGCGACTGGCGTTTGGATGGTCGACCATCGGGGAGCGACTGACACGGTTGGTAGCCGTACGCCTGGGCTGCCGCACGAACATCCGCGCACAAACCTGTCACCCTAAGGAGCTCCCATGAGCGGCCCAGCCATCGACCCCACCCTCTATCGCCCTCGCGACATCGTGAAGATCCGCCGTGCACTCGTCTCGGTCAGCGACAAGAACCAGCTCATCGAACTCGCGACCGCGCTCGCCGCCGCCGGGGTCGAGATCGTCTCGACCGGTTCGACCGCGTCGACCATCGCGGCGGCCGGCATCCCCGTCACCCAGGTCGCTGATGTGACCGGCTACCCGGAGTCGCTCGACGGGCGCGTACGCACCCTGCACCCGGCCATCCACTCCGGGCTGCTCGCCGACCTGCGACTCGAGAGCCACGAGACCGAGCTGGCTGCCCAGGGCATCGAGCCGTTCGAGCTCGTCGTGTCGAACCTGTACCCGTTCGCCGAGACGGTCGCATCGGGGGAAGCGGACGACGCCGTGATCGAGCAGATCGACATCGGCGGCCCGGCGATGGTGCGCGCTTCGGCCAAGAACCACGCGAATGTCGCGGTCGTCACCTCGACCGCCAGCTACCCGGTGATCTACAAGGCGCTCCAGCTCGGCGGCACCACGCTCGAGCAGCGCCGACGCCTCGCCCGGGAGGCATTCCAGCACACGGCGGCCTACGACCGCGCTGTCGCGGACTGGTTCACCGGCGGCGAGGCGTTCGAGGTCAGCGGCACGCTCGCCGCAACCCTGCGCTACGGCGAGAACTCGCACCAGTCGGCCGGGCTCTACCTTCGCGCCGACGGGCACGGCATCGCTCAGGCCGTGCAGCTGGGCGGCAAAGAGATGTCGTACAACAACTACGTCGACGCGGACGCCGCCCTTCGCGCTGCGTACGACTTCGACGAGCCCGCCGTAGCCATCATCAAGCACGCCAACCCGTGCGGCATCGCGACGGCCGAGTCCATCGCCGCGGCTCACAAGCTGGCCCACGAATGCGACCCGGTCTCGGCCTACGGCGGCGTCATCGCTGCCAATCGCATCCTGACCCTCGAGGCCGCCGCGTCGATCAAGCCGATCTTCACCGAGGTCGTGATTGCGCCCGGCTACGAGCCCGAAGCGCTGGCGCTGCTGCAGACCAAGAAAGACCTGCGCATCCTGCAGCTGCCCGACGGCTTCGAGCGCGAGACGCGAGAGTTCAAGCAGCTGTCGGGCGGCATCCTCGTGCAGGATGCCGACGCGCACTTCGCGCCGTTCGACGAGTGGACTCTCGTCGCCGGCGAACCCGCCGATGAGGCAACCGCCCGCGACCTCGCATTCGCCTGGCGGGCCTGCCGAGCGGTCAAGTCGAACGCAATCCTGCTGGCGAACGACGGCGCATCCGTCGGCGTCGGTATGGGCCAGGTCAACCGCGTCGACTCGTGCAACCTCGCAGTGACGCGGGCGGGCGACCGTGCGCGCGGCAGCGTGGCGGCCTCGGACGCGTTCTTCCCGTTTCCGGATGGCGCCCAGATTTTGATCGACGCCGGAGTTCGGGCGATCGTGCAGCCCGGCGGATCGATTCGCGACCAGCTCGTCATCGATGCGGCCAATGCCGCCGGCGTGACGATGTACGTGACCGGGGAGCGCCACTTCTTCCACTAGCCGGCTGGCGGGAGAAACCGTCGGCGGTGGCGGGAGAAACTGTCTCGCGGCGGGAGTCGTTTCTCCGCCCGCGAGACAGCTTCTCCCGCCACCCCGGTCGGGGATGCTGCGGCCCGGTCGGGGATGCTGCGGCCCGGTCGGGGATGCTGCGGCCGGTCGGGGATCCTGCAGCCCGTTCATAGGATGCTGTCGCTAGGTTGAGAGCCATGGTCCAGCCTTCGTTCGCGCGTCGACTGTTCGCGTCGCTCGCCGCGGCCATCCTGACGGGGGCGGTCGCGTGTGCTGCAGTCGTTCTGGCGGTCTACTTCATCGTGATCGTGACGGGTGCGTCGGCCACCTTCCTCTCGATCGCGCACGACTTCTTCTTCTCGGGCGTCGCACTGGTCGTGGTGATCGCGGCGGGAGGCCTGCTCGGCGGCCTCGCGAACCGGCGTCGGGCGTTCGGCACAGGAATCGCGGCGGCTACCATCGCGCCGTACTTCGGAGTGGTAATCCTCGACAGCGTGCGCGGTATCGAGTTCACCACCGCGTCGGACAACGCCTTCCTGAGCCTCATCCTGGGCAACGTCGGGCTGGTGGTGGCGATAGTCCTCGCCACGATCCTGGTCGGCGTGCGCGCCTACCGGTGGGCGTTCGGACTGCGAATTGTGACACCGCCGGAGGTTCACCGTGTGGCCCTGGTGCGCGCGCCCGCCAAGACCCTGTCGAAGGGGCAGCTCACCCACCTGAAGCGGCGCCCAATCCGCTACGCGAAGGCGCTCACCCAGTGGACGGCCTACGTCGCCGCCCTCGAGGCCGAAGGATTCGGCACGCGACAGATCGACGCCGACGACACGCACCCCGATTGCGCATTCATCGAGGACACCCTCGTGATGCTCGGCCAGGTGGCCGTCATCACGAGCCTCGGCGCAAAGGCCAGGCAGGGCGAAGAGGATGCCGTGGTCGAGCTGGTAGCCGAGCTCGGTCTCGACACCCGTCACATCCGCCAGCCCGGAACCCTCGACGGCGGCGACGTGCTGAAGGTCGGCGACACCGTCTACGTTGGCCGCGGCGGGCGCACCAATGCCGAGGGCATCCGGCAGTTCCGGGCCATCGCCACCGAACTCGGCTACACGGTGGTGGCGGTGCCGGTGACCAGGGCGCTGCACCTGAAGAGCGCCGTGACCGCACTGCCCGATGGCACCGTGATCGGGCATCCGACCCTGGTCGACAACCAGGCCATCTTCCCGCGCTACCTCGAGGTGCCCGAAGTCGAGGGGGTCGCCGTGGTGGTGCTGACCAACAATTCGGTGCTGATGTCGGCGGCGGCGCCGAAATCCGTGGCGCTCATCGAAGAGCTGGGCTACCGCGTGACGACGGTCGACATCAGCGAGTTCGAGAAGCTCGAGGGCTGCGTCACCTGCCTGTCGGTGCGGATCCGCTGACCCCCTCGGGTGAGCGTTGCTTGCCTTTTGCTGAGACCTGACTATATTCTGGAGGGCTGCCCGGAGAGCGCCGGTGCACAACACTTCGCTCACCGCACGGCTTACGAAAAGTCGCATACCAGGAGGACGTCATGATGAAGACAGCTATTGCCACGGCACGCACTTTCGCGGGAGCCAGCACTGTCGGTGTCGTCACTGTCGCCGCCACTCTCCGACCGCGCCAGTAGCCAAACCAACCCGCAGCCTTTCGTCGCGGCTCCGTCCGGAGGCCGCCGCCCCCGTTCAAATTCACATTTCTTGCGTGGCTGTTTTGTCGTCGCGCGCCTTCCGTCAGGAATTCCATGCCTTCCGTGAACGACCCCATCCGGTCATCCACTCGCCTCGGTACCTTCCGCTCGATCCTGCGCATCTACCCGTTCGCGAAATCGGCTTCGCGCCGCATTGTGCTCGGCATGGTCGCAGCGCTCCTGGCCGGCGTCGTCGCGCTGCTGATTCCGCAGGTGCTGCGACAGCTCGTTGACGGCCCGCTGAAAACCGGCGATTCGGCCCAGATCTGGCCCGCAGTCGGAATCGTGCTGGTGCTCGGAGTACTCGAGGCGACGCTGATCGCGCTGCGTCGGTTCTTCGTGCTGCAGCCCGGCACCAGGGTGGAGGCGGCGATGCGCAACTCGCTCTACGCGCAACTTCAGGACCTGCCGGTCGGGTTCCACGATCGCTGGCCGTCCGGCCAGCTTCTGTCGCGCGCGATCAGCGATCTGAACCTCATCCGCCGCTGGATCTCGTTCGGCCTGGTGCTGCTCATCGTCAACATCCTCACGATCGTCATCGGCTTCCTGTTCCTCGTCGGTATCTCATGGATCCTCGGCGTCATCTTCGTCGTGTGCTCGATCCCGCTCTGGATCTACGGCTACGTCTTCGAGAGCAAGTACTCGGTCGTCGCTCGACGCAGCCAGGACCAGGCGGGCGACCTGGCGACCGCCGTCGAGGAGTCGGTGCACGGCATCCGGGTGCTCAAGGCCTTCGGCCGTGGCCCGCACCAGCTCGACCGGTTCTCGCGCCAGGCCGAGGAGCTTCGCGGCACCGAGATCGAGAAGGCGCAGGCGATCGCCGGCATCTGGTTCTGGCTGCTGCTGGTGCCTGACGTAACGTTCGCAATCTGCCTGCTCGTGGGGGTCTGGCTGGCTGCGACCGGGCAGATCACTCCGGGCGAACTGGTGGCCTTCTTCGCGACGGCGACCGTGCTGCGCTTCCCCGTCGAGTCGATCGGATTCCTGCTCTCGATGACGTTCGACACCCGCACCGCAGTTGACCGGTTCTTCGAGGTCATGGATGCGCCCAACACGATCCGCGATCCCGAAAGCCCGCAGACGATCGCCGACCCGCAGGGCCGGCTGAGCTTCAACGACGTGCACTTCCGTTACGAGGACTCGGCCGCCCAGTACCCCGACCTCATCGACGGACTCGACCTGACGCTGGAGCCGGGCGAAACCATGGCGCTCGTCGGCCTCACCGGCTCGGGTAAGTCAACGGTGACCGCGCTGACGACCCGGTTGTACGACGTGACCGGCGGATCGATCACCCTCGACGGGGTCGACATCCGCGACCTCACCAGGTACGACCTGCGCCGGCACATCGCGATGGCGTTCGAGGATGCCACTCTGTTCTCGGCATCCGTTCGTGACAACGTACTGCTGGGCCGCCCCGAGGCGAGCGAGGCCGACCTGGCCGAGGCGCTCGAAATCGCGCAGTCGGCCTTCGTATACGACCTGCCGAACGGGCTCGACACGCGAGTCGGCGAGGAGGGGCTCAGCCTCTCGGGCGGCCAGCGCCAGCGCCTCGCGCTCGCCCGAGCGGTGGCCGCGCGGCCCGAGGTGCTCGTGCTGGACGATCCGCTGTCGGCCCTGGATGTCGACACCGAGGCGCTCGTCGAGGCTGCGCTTCGCCGGGTGCTCGCATCCACGACCGCGCTCATCGTCGCGCACCGGCCATCCACAGTCATGCTCGCCGACCGGGTGGCGCTCCTGCAGGAGGGCCGGATCACCGCGGTCGGCAAACACTCCGACCTGCTCGCCTCCAACGACCACTACCGCTTCGTCATCTCGAGCCTGGAAGACGAAGAGGCACGCGAAGCCCTCGAGCGCGAGCGGCAGAAGCATGACCGGACAGACCGGAACCGGGAGGGGGCGGCGAAATGAGCGTCACCGGAGTTGAAGGTGAAGAGCGCGACGACCTCGACAAGGCCGAGTCGCGCCAGCTGCGACAGCGTTCTGCGCGGCTGCTCGGCTCACTGCTGCGCCCCCTGCGTGGCAGGGTCGCCTGGACGTTCGTCATCGTGGTCATCTCGACCGCGGCCCAGATCGCGGGGCCGGCGCTCATCGCGTTCGGCATCAACGTCGGCCTGCCTTCCCTGGTCAAGCACTCGGACTGGGCACCGCTCACGATCACGGTGATCGGCTACCTCATCGCCGCTGCGCTCGGAGCGTGGCTGATCTCGTCGTACACAGTGCTCAGCGCGCGCATCAGCCAGGCCATCCTGATCGACCTGCGCAAGCGGGTGTTCCGGCATACCCAGCTGCTGAGTCTCGAGTTCCACGAGACCTACACCTCGGGCCGCATCATCGCGCGTCAGACGAGCGACCTCGACACCATTCGCGAGTTGCTCGACTCGGGCATCAACCAGCTCATCCAGGGCGTGTTGTACATGGGGTTCATCGCGATCGCGATGTTCTCACTCGACTGGGTGAGCGGGGTGGTGCTGTTCATCGCGCTGATTCCGCTGTACTTCCTGGCGCGCTGGTTCCAGAAGAGTTCACAGAGCCTGTTCCGGCTCACGCGCGTGACGTCGGCCCGGGTCATCGTGCACTTCGTCGAGACAATGACCGGCATCCGTGCGGTCAAGGCGTTCCGCAAGGAGAAGCGCAACGAGAAGGAGTTCGCGGGGTTGGTGGAGGACTACCGTGCCGCCAACGGCAGGACCATCCAGCTGTTCGGCATCTTCGATCCCGGCCTAATCCTGATCGGCAACCTGACCCTCGCAGCAATCCTGCTCGTTGGCGGCCTTCGGGTCGCCAATGGCGGCGTGCAGATCGGAACGCTGCTGGCGGTGCTTCTGTACACGCGGCAGTTCTTCGGCCCTGCCGAGGAGATGGCGATGTTCTACAACTCGTACCAGTCCGCGTCGGCGGCGCTCGAGAAGATCTCGGGCGTGCTCGAGGAGGAGCCGAGCGTGCCTGACCCGGTCAAGCCGGTCGACCTGTGGAAGGCTCGCGGGCAGGTGACGTTCGACGGGGTCGAGTTCGCCTACAGCAACGATCGCGTCGTGCTGCCCACCTTCGATCTCGAGATCCCGGCCGGGCAGACCATCGCCCTGGTGGGCTCGACCGGCGCGGGCAAGTCGACGCTGGCGAAGCTCATCTCGCGGTTCTACGACCCCACCTCGGGCGAGGTCGACCTCGATGGCATCTCGCTGCGCAACCTGCACCCGAAGGACCTTCGTCGCGCCATCGTGATGGTGACGCAGGAGGCCTACCTGTTCTCGGGCAGCGTGGCCGACAACATCGCGCTGGGTAAACCGGATGCGACGCGGGCGCAGATCGTCGCGGCGGCCAAGGCGGTCGGCGCGCACGAGTTCATCCAGCTGCTGCCGGATGGGTACGACACCGACGTCAACAAGCGTGGCGGTAGGGTGTCGGCGGGGCAGCGCCAGCTGCTCTCGTTCGCGCGGGCGTTCATCGCCGACCCGGTGGTGCTCATTCTGGATGAGGCGACGGCGTCGCTCGACATCCCGAGCGAGCGCCTGGTGCAGGAGGGCCTGCAGACGCTGCTCGCCGACCGCACCGCGATCATCATCGCGCACCGGCTGTCGACGGTGGCCATTGCCGACCGGGTGTTGGTCATGGAGCACGGTGTGATCGTGGAAGATGGCCCGCCTAACCAGCTCATCGCGGGCACGGGGCGCTTCGCCCAGCTGCACGCGGCCTGGCGCGACTCGTTGGTCTGAGCCTCAAACCCGCACATTCGGGACGAAATCACCTGCGCGCGCGGGCGAACTCGACCCGAATGGGCGGGTTTGACGGGGCGCCCGGCGAATCGCTCGGGACCGGGGCGACGACCTGGCAGGGCAGTTGTCCACAGTTTTGTTTTTTCGGCCCGGGCGCTCGAAGGTGTGTTCGATAATTGGGGTATGACCTCGGCTGCTGCTGGCACTATCGACCCGCTTGCGGCGTGGTCGGGTGTCATCGACGCGCTCGAAAAGTTGCCGATGGATGCGCTGGCGTTGCGGGGGTTGGATGAGGCGGTGTTCCTGTCGATCAATGATCTGCAGGCGATGGCGTCGCGTCTTCTGGGGGCTGGTGGTGCCGTGGTCGCGGGGGAGGTGGCGTACCGGTCCCGTCCGTCGCTTGGGCATTCGGGTCTGGCGCAGCGCAAAGGGTTCCGCACCCCGGAGCGGATGCTGACCCAAACGACGGGTATGACCAGGCAGCAGGCGCTGACCGCGGTGTCGGTGGGCACGCTGATGGTCGAGATCGCGGACGAGGGCGGGGCGGATCAGGTCGGGGTGGATGAGGTCGGGGTGGATGAGGTCACCGGTGAGGTGCTCGCCCCGACCCGGGCGTGGTTGCGACCGGTCGCGGTCGCGGTTGCGGCCGGGGAGTTGTCAACCTCGGCGGCACAAGCGATCGGGTCGGGGCTCGGGTCGCCGAACACGTCGGTCACCGCGCAGCAACTCGAACAGGCCGCGGCCCGTCTGGTGGCTGAGGCTGGTGCGGGAATTGATGCCGATCGGCTTGGCAAGCGGGCCCGCGAGCAACGCGACGAGTTGGATGGGGCCGGTGTGCGGCTTCGTGAAGACGAGGCCCGGCAGACCCGCGGTATCACCCACTTCCCGTTGGCGAACGGTGGCGGTAAAGCGATCTGGACCATGGATCCTGAAACCTATGCCCAGTTCACCGACCTCTACGACCGGTCCACCTCACCCAAGCTTGGCGGGGTGCGGTTCGTGGCGAAGGAGCAGTCCGCCAAAGCGGAGTTGATTGCGGCCGATGGCCGCACCCCCGTGCAGTTGGCCTCCGACGCGTTCCTGCAGCTGCTGCGCCTGGGGGCTGGGGCGAACCCGGGGTTCCTTCTCGGCTCCGGCGCCCCGATCATCCGCATCACGGTGCGTGAGGAAGCGCTGGAGTCCGGCGAGGGGTTCGCAACGATCGAAGGGTCGGGTGCGGCGCTGTCGATACCGACCGTTCACCGGCTGATCTGCGGGGGCGACTCGATCCGGATGGGATTCGACCCCCACGGCAACGTGCTCAACATCGAACGGGAACAACGCCTCTACTCCAAACGTCAAGGCGAAGTCTTAGCGGTCAAATTCGGTGGCTGCATGGACCCCAACTGTGACCGGCCACCCTCCTGGTGTGAACGACACCACATCCTCCAATGGGTGCGCGACAACGGCAAAACCCTCATCGAAAACGGGATCCTGCTCTGCAAATGGCATCACCTGAAATACCACAACCAGGGCTACGAAATCGAACGCGACACCTTCGGCAACTACTGGCAAATCCCGCCCACAAGCATCGACCCCGAACAACGTCGAGTCGCCATGCCCCTCAAATCAAACGCCATCGCCCAACTCTGGCGCGCCAGCTAAGCCAGCCGCGCGCCAGCAGGCGAGGGCGTGGCCGTCCCCAAGCACCGGCCAGCCCGGTGCGCGTGCTCAGCAGGCGAGGCGGGGCTGGCCTCAGGCACCGGCCAGCCCGGTGCGCGCGCCAGTGGCCGTCTCAGCGGTCCGGAGACCAGCGCCCCGGAGACCAGCGGGCGGCGGAGAGGTCGACGCGGAAGACGCCGCCCGCCGACCACTTCAGGGGCGTCGACTCAGCGCGGAAATACTCGAGCGCTCGCGACTCGTGATCGACGGCCGGATGCCCGCTGGCACGCACTACGCGCCACCACGGCACATCATCGCCGTAGTAGGCCATGACCTGCCCGACCCCGCGAGCAGCGCGCGAACCGATCGCCGCCGCGACATCGCCGTAGGTCATGACCCTGCCCGCCGGGATCTCCTCGACGACGGCGAGTACGCGAGAGACGAAATCCTCGTTCGGTTGGGCCACCCGGGGATCACTCAACAGGGGTCGCTCAATGGGAGTCGCTCAATGGGGTTCGCTCAATGGGGTTCGCTCAATCGGCCTTGGTCATTGGGTTCAGTCACTTGGGTTCGCTCGCTCAGGTTCGCTCACTCAGGTTTAGTCACTTGGGTTCGCTCACTCAGGTTCAGTCACTTGGGTTCGCTCACTCAGGTTCAGTCGCTCAGCTTCAGTCACTTGGGTTCGCTCGCACAGGTTCATTCACTCAGGTTCATTCACTCCGCCGGAGCGGCGTGCCGTTGCCCGAGCACTACGTAGTTCTCGAAGTCTCCGAACGGGGTGAAGCCCAGCGACTCGTACAGCGGCAGCGCTGGCGAATCGCGTTCGAGTGTCATCAGGGCAACACCGTCGTCGCCTCGCGAATCGAGCAGCGTGGTGAGCAGTGCGCGACCGAGTCCTTTGCCACGCTCATCCTGCTCGACGGCCAGTTCGGCGACCTCGAAGTGCCCTCCCAGCCACGCTTTGGTCAGCGACGGGTGGATGCGCGCTGCGACGTAGTCGGTCCAGTACTGTCCGTGCTCGCCGATGTAGCCGTAGCAGAACCCGACGAGCTTACCGGCGCCGTTGCGAGCAGCGGTCATCGCGAATCCCTCGCGTTTGAGGTGACGCGGAAAGATGTCGGTTTCGAATGCGAGGATGCCACGCTCCGACTTGTCCCAGTTGGACGCGGAGAACGCGGTGCGGTAGCTGGCGAGAATGTCGCCCTCGAGCAGGGCAGCTTCGTCGGGCCCCAGCAGCTCGATCGTGCACGCGGTACTGGGGGTTGCGGTGGTGTCGTTCACAGTTCCAGGGCTCCGATGTTCTCGCCGTACTGGGTCTGGCCGATGACGACGAAACCGATGTGCAGGAAGAACTGTTCCGGCCCGTCTTCGCCTGGCTCCCAGATGACGTAGAGCGTGTCGAATCCGCGGCTGCGTGCCTCGTCCGCGAGCGCGTGCGCAGCGAACCGCCCAACGCCGAGGCCCTGCGCGGAGGCGGCGACACTGATGCGCCAGATGCAGCTGCGGAACTCGACCTGTTTGGCTTCGGGGTCGAAGTTGCCGCGGATGAACCCGACCACCTCATCTTTGCCGTCGGTGCTGTCGACGACGACCCGCGGCCATGAGGTGATGGGGTTGATGTAGGCGTCGGCTATCGCGTACGACGTCGGAGTGACGAACTGCTCCTGTCCTCGTCGAAGCGTCAGTCCGTTCGCGGCCACGATCGTTTTGGCCGAAAGTTCTTCAAGCCGGAGGTCTCCCATGAAGACAGGGTAACCGTCAATTGTTTCGACCAGTATTTCGTGAATCGAGTTCACTTGACCGGGGCAGCGCGAACAGGGGCAAGATAGCTGAGTGAACATCACTGGTGCCGTTCTCGAGGAAGTCGGCCGAGAGCGCCCATTCAGCTCCAGCCGCCCGCTCACAATCTCCGAACTGCAGTTGGATGACCCGGGCCCCGGCGAACTGCTGGTGCGGGTCGAGGCGGCGGGCGTCTGCCACTCCGACCTGTCTGTGGTCGACGGCAACCGGGTTCGTCCCGTGCCGATGCTGCTCGGCCATGAGGCCGCGGGAATCATTGTGGCGCTCGGCTCGGGCGCCGCGGGCAGCGGACGCGGCCGGCTTGCGGTCGGGGACCGTGTCGTCATGACCTTCGTTCCGCGCTGCGGACACTGTGCGGGATGCGCGACCAACGGCCGGCTGCCCTGCGAGGTGGGCACCGCAGCGAACAATGCGGGAACCCTGGTCGGGGGCCAACGCCGGCTCTGGCGGGATGGCGCGGCGATCAGCCACCACCTGGGCGTTTCGGCGTTCGCCACGCACGCCGTGGTCAACCGATCCTCGGTCGTGCGCGTCGATTCCGACGTGCCGGCGGACGTCGCTGCCGTGCTCGGCTGCGCAATGCTGACCGGCGGCGGCGCCGTGTTCAATGCCGGGCGCCCGGAGCGCGGCGAGACCGTTATGGTGGTGGGCCTCGGCGGCGTCGGGATGGCTGCCCTGCTGGCGGCGGTCGCGGAGGGGCATCCCGTGGTCGGTGTCGACGCCATGCCGGAGAAGCTGGAGCGGGCGCTGGAATTGGGAGCCAGCGAGGTCTTTACGCCCGCGGAACTCGTGGAGTCCGGAGTCACCGCGTCGGTCGTGGTCGAGGCGGCGGGCAATGCGCGGGCATTCGAGACCGCGGTCGCAGCGACCTCCGCGGGAGGCACGACCGTCAGTGTCGGTCTGCCATCGCCCACCGCGCTGGCCAGCATCTCGCCCCTGGCGCTGGTGGCGCAGGCGCGCAGCATCGTCGGCAGCTACCTGGGCTCCGCGGTGCCGCAGCGGGACATCCCGCGCTATGTCGACCTGTGGCGGGCGGGACGGCTGCCGGTCGAGATGCTCATCTCGTCGCGCATCCCGCTCGATGACATCAACCTCGCGATGGATGAGCTGGCCGATGGTCACGCGATCCGCCAGGTCGTCGAGTTCTGACTGCCGCGCGCCAAACATACCGGCTGGTCGGTACTATCGAATGGCCGGCACAATCGCGCCCGGCCATCGCATCCTCGGCACTCGGCAACGGAGCCTCATCATGACGTCGATCTCGAAGCCCACAGCCGGCAGCAGTATGAGCCCCGGCGAACCACGCCCGCTTCCCGGCCTCGATGTTCGCGCCCTGCAGGATTGGCTCCTGCTGCACCAGCCCGAGCTGGTCGGGGCGGTTCCGTTGAGTGCCAGCCTGATCGCCGGGGGTCGCAGCAACCTCACCTACGCCATCCGCGGGGCCGCCGAGCCGCTGGTGCTGCGACGCCCGCCGCTCGGCCATGTGCAGTCCACCGCGCACGACATGGCCCGCGAGTTCCGGGTCATCTCGGCGCTGAGAGGCAGCCGCGTACCCGTGCCTCGCGCGGTGCGTTACGTGGACGACCCGACCGCCGGAGTCGAGGGGCCGTTCTACCTGATGGAGCGGGTCAAGGGCCGGCCGATTGTCACGCGCGACGCGAATGCGCCGTACAGCCCCTCGCAACTGCGAGAACTGAGCCTCGACCTGGCCCGCACTCTTGCACATCTGCACTCGATCGAGCCCGAGACGGTCGGCCTCGGCGACTTCGGGCGGCCCGACGGCTTTGTCGTGCGCCAGGTCGAACGCTGGGGCACGCAGTACGACGGCTCTCGTAATCGGGCACTGCCCGAACTGGATGCACTGCAGTCGGAACTGCACGCCGGCATCCCCGAGACCCGGCGGTCCTCCATCCTGCACGGCGACTACCGCCTCGACAACGCCCTGGTGCGGGACATCGCCGGGACACCGCAACTCAGCGCGATCCTCGACTGGGAGATGGCAACTCTCGGTGATTCGCTCACCGACCTGGGCCTGCTCGGCCTCTACTGGAACATCAACTCCCTCGACAGCGAACTGCAGGGCGCCGTGCCCAGCGCCGTCGACCTGACAGCTGGCTACCCCACGTTTGAGGAGCTCGTCGACGAGTACTCCGAAACGGCCGGCGTGACCGTTCCCGAGCTGCCCTGGTACCTGGGACTCGCCGCGTTCAAGCTCGCGGTCATCCTGGAGGGTATTCATTTTCGTTTCCAGGCCGGCCAGACGGTGGGGCCGGGCTTCGACCAGATCGGCGCTCTCGTCACACCGCTCGCCCGAGCGGGCCGCAGCTATCTCCGGAGGGCCTGAGCCATGGACTTCGCGCTCGATTCGACCACTACCGATTTTCTCGCCCGCCTGCAGCAGTTCATGGACGATCGCGTATATCCCGCCGAAGCCGTGCTCGCCGAGCAGCTCGCCGCTGCTCCGGGCGACTGGTCGCAGCAGCCCGTGATCGGTGACCTGAAGGCCGAGGCGAAGGCGCGCGGCCTCTGGAACCTGTTCCTTCCGGGGTCGGATGGCGCGGGCCTCACCAACCTGCAGTATGCGCCTCTGTGCGAACTGCTCGGTCGCAGCCCCAAGCTGGGGCCGGTCGCCACGAACTGTTCGGCGCCCGACACCGGCAACATGGAGCTGCTGTCTGCGTACGGCACCACTGCGCAGAAGGCGGAGTGGCTGGCGCCGCTGCTGGACGGCAGCATCCGTTCGTCGTTCTGCATGACCGAGCCGGACGTTGCGTCTTCGGATGCGACGAACATCCAGACCAGCATCGAACGCGACGGTGACGACTACGTGATCACGGGTCGCAAGTGGTGGTCCACAGGCGCAATGAACCCGAACGCGCGACTGCTGATCGTCATGGGCAAGACCGATCCGAGCGCCGACCGGCATCGCCAACAGACCATGGTGCTGGTGCCTCGCGGGACGCCGGGCGTGAGCGTGGTGCGACCGCTCACCGTGCTCGGGTTCGACGACCGTGATCATGGCGGCCACGCCGAGGTGCGGTTCGACTCGGTCCGGGTGCCAGTGTCGAACGCGCTGGGCGGTGAGGGCGAGGGCTTCGCAATGGCCCAGGCTCGGCTCGGTCCGGGCCGTATCCATCACTGCATGCGGGCCATCGGCATGGCCGAGCGCGCGCTCGATCTCGGTCGTGCGCGGGCCAAGGCCCGCGTCGCCTTCGGCAGGCCGCTCGCCGACCAGGGTGTCATCCGCGAGTGGTTCGCCGAGGCGCGCGTCGAGATCGAGGCGAATCGCCTGCTCGTACTGAAGACGGCATGGCTGATGGATACGGTCGGCAACCGTGCGGCCCACTCCGAGATCCAGGCCATCAAGATCGCGGTACCGCGGATGCTCGAGAGGATCGTCGACCGCACGATGCAGCTCTTCGGCGCCGCCGGTGTCTCCGATGACTTGCCGCTCGCCGAGTTCGCTGCCGGTGCCCGCGCACTCCGTCTCGCCGACGGCCCCGACGAGGTGCACCTGAACTCGCTCGGCCGTGCCGAACTGAACCGATGACAACACGACTGGTCGATAACTACAGGAGGACTCATGGCTGAACAACGAACCGCGATCGTCACCGGCGCCGGCCGAGGAATCGGCGCAGCGATTGCGCTGCGCCTCGCCAAAGACGGCAACAGGATCGGTGTGATCGACCTGCGCGCTGCAGACACGAAAGACACAGTGGATGCGATCATCGCCGCGGGCGGCGAGGCCGTCGGTGTCGGGGCCGACGTGTCGAACTCGGAACAGGTCGCCGACGCTGTCGAGCAGATCCACCAGGAGCTCGGCGACCCGACCATCCTGGTCAACAACGCGGGCATCCTGCGCGACAACCTGCTCTTCAAGATGACCGACGATGACTGGGATGCTGTGATCGGCGTGCACCTGCGTGGCGCATTCCTGATGACGAAGGCTGTGCAGGCGTTCCAGGTCGAGGCCAAGTGGGGCCGCATCGTCAGCCTGTCGAGCACGTCGGCGCTGGGCAACCGCGGCCAGGCCAACTACGCGGCCGCGAAGGCGGGGATCCAGGGGTTCACCAAGACCCTGGCGATCGAACTGGGCCGCTACAACGTGACCGCCAACGCGATCGCGCCCGGATTCATCGCCACCGACATGCTGCGCCAGACGGCGGAACGCATGAATGTTCCGTTCGACGACTTCATGGCAGCGGCCGCGAAGGAGATCCCGGTGGGTCGGTGGGGCGTGCCGGAGGATGTCGCTGCCGCAGCATCCTTCTTTGTCAGCGACGAGGCATCGTTCGTTTCCGGCCAGGTGCTCTACGTCGCCGGAGGGCCGAAGGCATGACGCACTACGCCTCGATCGCCGAACTGGAGGCAGCAATCGGCGGCGAGCCCCAGACGAGCGACTGGATCACGATCGACCAGGACCGCATCGACCGGTTCGCCGAGGCTACCGGCGACGACCAGTGGATCCACGTCGATCCTGAACGCGCGGCCGCGGGCCCGTTCGGTACGACCATTGCTCACGGTTTCCTGACGCTGTCGCTCATCTCGAACCTGCTGTTCGGCATCACGACCGTCGAGGGCAGCCCGATGGTCATCAACTACGGCCTCGACAAGGTGCGATTCCTTGGCGTGGTTCCGGTCGAGCGCCGCATCCGGGCCAGTGTGCAGCTGACGGGAGTCACCCCCGCCGCGCAGGGTATCCGGGTGAACTCGACCGTAACCGTCGAGCTCGAGGGAGCCGAGAAGCCAGCCCTCGTCGCCGAGTCGATCGCCCTCTTCGTGCTCGAGGCGTAGTGCCGGTTTCGCAACTACTGGCCCGCACGGTCGACAGCCTCGTGGCTGCCGGCGTGCGCGACGAGGCGCTCGCGGCCTGGAAGCATTCGCGCGGAGTGTTCGGCATCGGGGCATCCGACTCGCTCGTTCCCGCCGGCCGAGCGTGGCGGCTCGGGGTGCTGCTGGTCGATCGCGGCGGATTCCTCTATGCGACCGGGCAGGTGACGCGCGCGATGCAGCCCGGCCGTGCGGCCGTGAATCGCTCGGCGGCCGGTGAAGAACGCCGGGCGATCCGTGCCATCGCGGCGCGGGGCGACTTCGCGCGCGGCGAGGTGATCAACCACGGCTGGGAGCCGATTGCGCTCGACGACGCGAGTCTCGCCGCAGGTTCCGGCCCGCTCACGCTCGAGGATGGCGTCGTCATGGTGCGCTTCGACGCCGGTGACCTCGGCGTCGCCCCGCTCGAGCGGTACCTGGCGGACCGTGTGAGCATCCTGCTGGGCGACTGATCGCGCCGTCTGCCGAGCGCCCGGCCCACTTGACCGCCGGACGGCCTGGCGCGCTGCTAGCTGTCGTCGCGCTGGCGAGTCCAGTGTTCGCGCAGGAACATCTTGCCGAACCATTTGCTGAGCCCGTTGCCGTCGTACTCCTCGGGATCATCGGTGAAGACCGCGTCGCCGGTGTGAGGCAGTTGCAGGTTCGGGATGTCCGCGTCAGCGACCGTGCTGTGCACGGCCTTCGTCGTGATCAGCCCGACCTGGTCGGCCGTGACGAAACGCAGGCCCTCGGATGTCTTCACCACGAGCCCGTCGAACAGGTCGAGCGACGAGTCGGCGAGCACGTGCTCTACGACGCCGATCTCGGTGCCGGTGCTTGACAGCACCGGGGTGCCCTTAGTGAGTGCTTCGTACGCGATGGGAACTTCGTCGGCCATGGCTCGATTGTAGGCCGCGCGCCCGGCCCATCCCTGGGAACGACTGCTCATCCTGGGGGCCGATGACTCATCCCAGAGACCGACGACACCGGGCGAGTGTCGCAAATATGCTCGGGGCGTGAGCAGCGAGACCTGGCCCGTTCGAACCTTCGGGCCGTGGCGAGAGGTGGTGCCGGCGGTGGCCGTCGTGCTCGTCGCCACCGTCGTCATCGGCGGGCTCACCTCTCCCGGCCAGAAATACCTTCCGGATGCGCTGCGGCCGCTCGCCAACGCCGTCGGCCCGTGGTTCATCACGGTGCTCGTCGCCGTCCGGGCGGGGCGAAGCCGAGTCGCCCTGTCTGTCGTGTTGGCAATTCTCGGGTTCGTGCTGCTGAACGTCTCGTACGGCGTCGTTTCGCAATGGCGCGGCTACGCCTACTCAGCGGGCCCGACGAACATCTGGAACATCCTGGCCGTGCCCGCCGGAGTGGTTGCCGGTCTGGCCGCGGCATGGCTGCGCTCCCCTCGCGCACTACTGGTGGCCATCGGAGCGGCAGCACCAGCGGGCATCCTGCTCGGTGAGGGTGTCTACGGGCTCACCGCCGTGCTCGACACGACCGGCCCGGTCGTCTGGATCCTGGAGATCATCTGCGCTGTCGCCTTCGTAACCTGGATGTGCGCGCGCCGGCTTCGCACCGCCCGGCTGGTCTGCCTTTGCATCGCACTGTCCGTGGCGGGCGCCGCGCTGTTCGACGTCGGCGTACGGTTGATCTGAATGAACGAGCAGAAGACCACGACCGCGATCCGCGCCTGGCTGATCGTATTCATCGTCGGCCTCGTGGTCGCCGGTGCCACTGCCTTCCCGCTGGTCGCCGAGTTGAGCTTCGGCTCGTGGCTGCTGCACGGCCTGGGTCTGCAGCACAGCTTTCCCTCATTCGTGGCCTGGATCGACCGGGTGAACGCCGGGGTGGAGACGACCAATGCCCACTATCCGTTCATCCTGTACGGGACCGACTGGCTGGCATTCGCGCACCTGATGATCGCCGTCGCGTTCATCGGGCCGCTGCGCGATCCGGTGCGCAACATCTGGGTGATCCAGTTCGGAATCATCGCCTGTGTCTGCGTCATCCCGCTGGCGGCGATCGCGGGGCCGATCCGCGGCATCCCGTTCGGCTGGGAGCTGATCGACATGTCGTTCGGTGTCGTGGGAATCGTGCCGCTGCTCCTCGTCTACCGGCTGGTGCGGCGGCTCGAGAAGCTGCAGTCTGAACGGGCCCGACTGGAACTGGCCCGACTGGAACGGGCCCGACTGGAACGGACCCGACTGGAACGGACCCGACTCGAACAGACCTGCCCTGACGCAGCACCGCTCGACGGTTCGCCGCGCGCGGCCGCCGCGGCCGGGAGCTGAGCGAGTGCGTGCCTGGCGGGTCATCCAGATCGTGGCGAAGGTCATCCTCGGCATCGTCGTCGCCTCCATACTGTTCGAGCTGGGCGCCTACCTGGGCGACGTCACGCACACCGGGCCGCTCATCGTGCTCATCATGGTGGCGGTGGCGATCCTGCTCTTTCTGCGGGCGCGGCGGAGGCGAGCCGAGCGCAAGCTTTCGGAGCAGTCGGATGGTGCAGCGCCACAACCGGGCGATCCCGCGTCCGGCGACTAGCCGCCCGGTCAGGTGAGTGGGGCGCTGCCCTGCAGGTCTTCCGTGGTCACGCCATTCTCCCGTTTCCAGCGCAGGAACTGCACTTCGCCGAACCGTGGCAGCGCAGCGACCGCTTTGCCGTGTGCAGCGAGGTTGCGCAGCATGGTGCGAGCAAGCTGCAGGCGGCGATACTCGATCACGCCGACCACGATCGCCCATGGAACTAGGAGCGTCACAGTTGCAGCGAGCGTCGTGCCGGACTTCGCGATGAGCAGGTAGTACGCGAGCAGCACCGCCGCCATCAGATACAGGATGGTCGTCACGACGTTCGACCACGCCCGCAGCCGGGTCAGCGCGGTCGCGTAGGTCGCGCCGACGATCGGCTCCCAGGTGCGCCAGTACCCCCGGGGCCAGGTCGCGCCCTCGGGTTGGTCGGGCACTAGGCGCCCGTGCGGTGGGGGATGCCGGCGGTCATGCCACCGTCGACGACGAACTCGGCACCGGTCGAGTACGACGAATCGTCACTCGCGAGGAACACGATCATCTTCGAGACCTCCTCGGGGCGACCCGGCCGATGCTGCGGAATCTGCAGCTGCTTCGAGTCGATGTCGGCCGTCATGGGTGTCGCGATGTAACCGGGGTGCACGGAGTTGACTCGGATGCCGAACCCGCCGAGCTCCTGCGACGCCGACTTGGTCAAGCCGCGCACCGCGAACTTGGAGGCGACATAGCCGTGCAGGTAGGCACCGCCGCGCAGTCCCTCGACGGACGAGATGTTGATGATCGAGCCGTGCCTCGCCTTCTTCATGCCGGGCACCACCGCGCGGATGCCGAGGAACACGCCCGTCTGGTTCACGGCGATGATCGCGTTCCACATGTCGAGCGTGTACTGCTCGAGTGGCGCACCATGCGCAATGCCGGCGTTGTTGACCAGCACCGTCACCGTGCCGAACGCCTTCTCGGCTGCAGCGATCGCATCCGCCCAGCTGTCTTCTTTCGTGACATCCAGGTGCACGTAGACGGCGTTATCGCCAAGCTCTGCTGCGAGCGCCTCGCCCTGCTCGTCGAGGATGTCGGCGATCACCACCTTCGCGCCCTCGGCAAGAAGCGCACGCGAGTGCGTCTCGCCCATTCCGCGGGCACCCCCCGAGACGAGGGCTACCTCTCCATCGAGTTTCACTGGGAACTCCTTTGTTCGTGGTTCGCGTGGTTCATCGGTTGTGTTGGTCGCTGCTGGTCTGGGGTGGCGTCAGGCTGGCGAGATAGAGGTCAGTGATCTCGGTGGCGACCTGCTCCCGCGAGAGCGGCCCACCCGGCGAGTACCACTGGGCCAGGTAGTGCACGTCGCTGAAGAAGTGCGCGATCAGGATGGCGGGCGGGATGTCGGTGCGGAAGTCGCCGGAAGCGCGCCCCCGCGCCAGGATCGCCTCGAACGCGTCGTTGTAGTCGCGGCGGCGGCGCTTCACCTCGCGCTGGCGCTTCTCGCTGAGCATGTGCTGCGACCGGAAGAACACCGCACCGTCGGCGAGCCCGTCGATCGAGGTCTCGATGACGTCTTCACAGGCGAGCCGCATGGTTTGACGCGGGTCGAGACCGCGGGCGACGATCTCGTCCAGGTGCGCACGCTGCAGCTTCAGCAGCCGGTCGTAGATGTTGAAGAGCAGGTCGTCTTTGGATTTGAAGTAGTGGTACAGCGCGCCCTTGGTGACGCCCGCCGCGTCCACGATCTGCTGCACGCTGGTCTGCGCATAGCCGTACTCGGCGAACAGCTGCACCGACACCTGCCCGAGCCGATCGACGACCGGCACAGCCCGATCGGGCGCTGGCGCGACTTTGGTTTCGGCCATCGAGCCCTCACAGCACCGGCGCGAGCGAGCCGCCGCCGTCAATGAGCAGGGTTTGGCCGGTGACCCAGGCCGCGTCGTCCGAGAGCAGGAACGTGACCGGCCCCGCCACGTCGGTGGAGACGCCCAGGCGACGAAGCGGGTAGGTCGCGGCTACCTGTTCTTCGCGGCCCTCGTACAGCGCCTTGGCGAAATCGGTCTTGATCACCGCCGGCGCTACGGCGTTGACGCGGATGCCCGGAGCGAGCTCGTAGGCGAGCTGGGCCGTGAGGTTGATCAGCGCCGCCTTCGAGACGCCGTACAGGGCGATGCCGGGTGCCGCGGTGACGCCCGCGATCGAGGAGATGTTGACGATCGCCGTGGAGAGCCCGGCGGCAACCGCATCCCTGCTCCAGGCCAGGCTGCCGAGCACGTTGACCTCGAAGATCTTGCGCACGGCGTCGTCGGAGACATCGAGGGCTTTGCCGTAGGCGGGGTTGATACCGGCGTTGTTCACGAGAAAGTCGAGGCCGCCGCCGTCGGCTGCGATGCGGGCGAACACCTCGGCGCGGTGGTCGGCGCTGTCGGCCTTGCCGGCGATGCCGATGGCGTTGGCGGGGCCGCCCAGCTGGGCCACGGCGGCATCCAGGGCCTCCTGCCCGCGGGCGGTGATGACGACGCGGGCGCCGTCATCCACGAGCCGCTGCGCGATGGCGAGCCCGATGCCGCGGCTGGCCCCGGTCACGAGTGCGGTCTTGCCGTCGAATCGACCCACGGATGCTCCTCACACGAGCGAATCTGGTTACTGTGGTCGCCCCTATGGTGTGGGTTCCGACCGGTTGGTATGTTCAATCCTAGGACCCGTGAATGAGCGAAGGAGCTTTCTCATGTCGAACACCGGTACCCCGCAATCTGATGTGGCCGTCGAGGGATTCGCCGAGGAGCGCTTCGACGCGCTGCGCGACGCACTTTCCGAGCAGCTCGCCTCGGGTGACGAACTCGGTGCATCGCTCGCGGTCGTCGAGCACGGCAAACCGGTCGTCGACCTGTGGGGCGGGTTCGCCGACGAGGAGCGCACTGCACCCTGGGAACGCGACACGATCACGAACGTCTGGTCGATCACCAAGACTATGACCACGCTGGCAGCGCTCATGCTCGCCGACCGCGGCCTGCTCGACCTGGATGCGCCGGTCGCGCGATACTGGCCCGAGTTCGCGCAGAACGGCAAGGCCGAGATCACGGTCAAGCAGGTCATGTCGCATACCGGGGGTGTCAGCGGCTGGGAGATGCCGTTCAGCCTCGAGCAGCTCTACGACTACGAGGAGGCGACGTCGCACCTCGCTGCGCAGGCGCCGTGGTGGGAGCCGGGCACCGCATCCGGGTATTCGCTGCTCAACTTCGGCCACATCGTCGGAGAGATCGTGCGGCGCGTTTCGGGCACGACGCTAAAGGCGTTCGTCGCCGAAGAGATCGCCGGCCCACTGGGCGCCGACTTCACCATTGGTGTGCCGCGCAGCGAATATGGACGGGTCAGCAACGTCGTACCGCCCCCGCCCGCCGCGATGGACCTCTCGCAGCTGCCGCCCGGGCACCCCGCGCTCAAGACCTTCGGACCGATTGCCATGGATGCGACCGTGACGCGAACGGATGCCTGGCGCGAGGCGGAGATCGGTGCCGCGAACGGATTCGGGAACGCGCGCTCGGTGGCGCGCATCCAGTCCGTCATCACCAACGGCGGCGAGGTCGACGGCGTTCGCCTGCTCGGCCAGAAAACGATCGACCGCATCTTCGAGGTGCAGTCCGACGGTATGGACCTGGTGCTGTTCCAGCCGTTGCGCTTCGGCATCGGCTACGGGCTGCCCTCGGCGCAGGAATCGCAGCTTCCCGACCGGCGCATCGCCTACTGGGGCGGCTGGGGCGGATCGATCATCGTGAACGACGTCGACCGCGGAGTCACGTTCGCCTACGTCATGAACCGCATGGATGGCGCGGTGCTGGGGTCGACCCGCAGTGCGGCCTACCAGGCCGCGTTCTTCGCTGCGATCGGCTAGCTTTACGAGCATGGCGACAGATCTTGGCCCGGAGACCCTCACCGCGGCCGTGCTCGACAGTTTCGCGGCCACGCCCGGGCCGCGTCTCGCCGAGATCCTGGCGAGCCTCGTCACACACCTGCATTCGTTCGTCAGCGACGTGCATCCCACCATCGAGGAATGGAACTTCGCCGTCGACTTCCTGACCGCCACGGGGCAGATGAGCGACGAGTCGCGGCAGGAGTTCATTCTGCTGTCGGACGTGCTCGGCGTTTCCATGCTGGTCGAGACACTGAACCACCAGGAGACACCCGACGCGACGGACCCGACCGTGCTCGGGCCGTTTCACGTGGTCGAGTCACCGCGACGCGAGTTCGGCGCGGAGATCTCGGCCGAGAGCGCGGGCGACCGCTGCCTCGTGCACGGCACGGTGACGGCACCCGACGGCCGAGCGATCGTCGGCGCGACCGTCGACGTGTGGCAGGCGAACGCCGAGGGCTTCTACGATGTGCAACAGCCGGGCAAGCAGAGCATCGGCAACGGCCGCGGACTGTTCACAACCGACTCAGAGGGACGGTTCGCCTTCACCAGCGTGGTTCCGAGCTACTACCCGATCCCCATCGACGGGCCGGTCGGGCGGTTGCTCGCGGCCACGAATCGGCATCCGAATCGCCCCGCGCACATCCACTTCCTGGTGATGGCCGACGGGTACACCGACCTCACCACGCATATCTTCGTAGCAGGCAGCCCGTACATCGACTCAGACGCCGTGTTCGCCGTCAGGGAGAGCCTCGTAACACAGTTCGTGCCCAACGCAGCTCGCGAACTCGCCGAGCGCTTCGGGCTGCCGACGCCCTTCGCCGATGCCACGGTCGGCATCGTTCTCGAGCCGCTCGACCCGCTCGACCCCGGGGACCGGCTCGAAGAATGAGGGAGTTCAGTTACCGCGCGCTGCCGATGCGCGTCGTCTTCGGCGCCGGATCGGTCGGCAATCTCGCGGCCGAGGCCCGCAGCCTGGGCCTCCAGCGGGTGCTCATCGTGTCGGGCGCGAGCCAGGAGCGCCTGGCCCACCGGGTGTCGGATGATCTCGGCGCACTGAGCGCCGGCGTGCATGCCGAGGCCGTCATGCACGTGCCGGTCGAGGCGGCGGCGGTCGCAATCGGCGTCGCGCGTTCGAGCGCGGCGGACGGCATCGCGGCGATTGGCGGAGGGTCGACGGTGGGACTCGCCAAGGCGATCGCGCGCGAACTCGACCTCCCTATCATCGCCGTGCCTACGTCGTTTGCCGGCTCGGAGATGACGAGTGTCTGGGGTGAGACCGCGAACGGAGAGAAGACCACGGGTCGCGACCCGAAGGCGCTTCCCGCCAGCGTGCTCTACGACCCGGCGCTCGTGATGAGCCTGCCCGTACCCCTCGCGGTCACCAGCGGGTTCAATGCCATCGCGCACGCCGTCGAGGGGCTCTATGCCCCCGACGCGTCGCCCATCATCTCACTGATGGCGGTCGAGGGAATCAGCGCGTTCGTCAACGCGCTGCCGAGGATCGCGGCCGATCCCGATGACCCCGAGCCCCGGTCGGATGCGCTCTACGCGGCGTGGCTGTGCGGCTCGGTTCTCGGGGCGACGACCATGGGCCTGCACCACAAGCTCTGCCACGTGCTCGGCGGAACCTTCGGTCTTCCCCACTCCGAGACCCACACCGTGCTGCTGCCGTATGTGCTGGCGTTCAATTCTCCGGCGATCCCGAAAGTGATGGGCAAACTGCGCAAGACGACCGGTTTCGAGGATCCCGCCGCCGGCCTTCGGCAATTGGCGACCGACCTCGGCGCACCCGTCAACCTGTGGGGTCTTGGGCTGCGCGAGGGCGACATCGCTCGCGCCGTGCAGCTGGTGACCGCATCCGCGTACTCGAATCCGCGCCGGGCGTCGGCGACGGAGGTGCACGACATCCTCCTGGCGGCGGTAACCGGGCGACGGATCTAGCGCGCGGCGGATCCAGCGGGCGACGGATCCAGCGCGATGGATCCAGCGGGCGACGGATCTAGCGGGCGACGGATCCAGCGGGCGACGGATCCAGCGCGCGACGGATCTGGCGGGCGGCGACCGAGGTCAGGCGCGGAACGCCACCGGTTCGCCGAGCCATTGGGCAAGAGTGTCCCGCAGGCGCTGGGGCAGTTCGACCGGGCGGCCGGACTCGGTGTTGACGAGAACGAGCGTGGTGCTCGCGATCGCATACACCCTCGAGCGGTCGGCCGAGCCGAGCTCGTAACCGAGCTCGAAGCTCGTTGTGCCGATCCTGGTGATCCAGAGGCGAGAGGCGATCGGGCCGTCCTCGTACGACAGGGGTAACCGGTATTCGATGCGGTGCCCGGCCATGAGCCCGTTCGAGCCGTCGGGGAACAGGTCGAACACCGAGAGCTCGCCCGGCACATCCGCCGGCGCACGCTCGCCGAGGGGCGGCGTGAACAGGGCGAACCGGGTGTCTTCGAGGTAGCGCACGAAGAACACATTGTTGACGTGGCCGTACGAGTCCATGTCGCCCCAGCGCACCGTGATCGACGTCTCCAGCATGCGCTTCACGATACCCGTCCACCCAACTCCCCGAGAGGTCACAACCGACCCTTTAAGGCCCGAACGAAGGGCGGGTTGTGACCTCTCGGGGAGTTTGGATGGCCTGCGAAGTATCTTGATGTCGAGATACTTTTGAAAACGGGTAAGCTGGATTCGGCCCATTGGCGTGGCCACCTGCGAGGCCAAATGAAAGGAATCGTCCACCGTGGCAAAGATCAAGGTTGAAGGAACAGTCGTCGAGCTCGATGGCGACGAGATGACCCGCATCATCTGGCAGAAGATCAAAGAGACGCTGATCCACCCCTACCTCGACATCAACCTCGACTACTACGACCTCGGCATCGAAAACCGGGATGCCACCGACGACCAGGTGACCATCGACGCAGCCCACGCCATCCAGAAATACGGCGTCGGCGTCAAGTGCGCCACCATCACGCCCGATGAGGCCCGCGTCGAGGAGTTCGGCCTCAAGAAGATGTGGAAATCGCCGAACGGCACGATCCGCAACATCCTCGGCGGCGTCATCTTCCGCGAGCCCATCATCATCTCGAACATCCCGCGCCTGGTGCCCGGCTGGAACAAGCCCATCATCATCGGCCGCCACGCGTTCGGCGACCAGTACCGTGCCACCGACTTCGTATTCAAGGGCAAGGGCAAGCTCACGGTGCAGTTCACCCCGGACGACGGCAGCGAACCGCTCAAGTTCGACGTCTACGACGCTCCGGATGACGGCATCGCCCAGGTGCAGTACAACCAGGATGCCTCGATCCGCGACTTCGCCCGTGCGAGCCTCAACTACGGCCTGAGCCGCAACTACCCGGTGTACCTGAGCACGAAGAACACCATCCTGAAGGCATACGACGGTCGCTTCAAAGACATCTTCCAGGAGATCTTCGACGCCGAGTTCAAGGAGCAGTTCGAGGCTGCGGGCCTTACCTACGAGCACCGCCTGATCGACGACATGGTCGCGTCGGCGATGAAGTGGGAGGGCGGCTATGTCTGGGCGTGCAAGAACTATGACGGCGATGTGCAGTCCGACACGGTGGCGCAGGGCTTCGGTTCGCTGGGCCTCATGACGAGCGTGCTCTCGGTGCCCGACGGCAGTGTCGTCGAGGCCGAGGCAGCACACGGCACTGTGACACGCCACTACCGCCAGTACCAGGCGGGCAAGCCCACCTCGACGAACCCGATCGCCTCGATCTACGCCTGGACCCGCGGGCTTTCGCACCGCGCGAAGCTCGATGGCAATGACGCACTGGAACAGTTCGCGGCGACCCTCGAGGATGTCGTCATCAAGTCGGTCGAGGCCGGCCACATGACGAAAGACCTGGCCCTTCTCGTCGGCCCGGACCAGAACTGGGAGACCACCGAGGAGTTCCTCGACACCCTCGACAAGAACCTGGCCGCGCGGCTGGGCTGAGGCGCCTTCGCGGCCGGTCGGCTAGCTAGACCCTCACCGGTCGTCGAGTATCACGACCCTCACCGGTGGTCGAGTATCACGACCCTCACCGGTGGTCGAGTAGCTCGACCGAGCTTGCGAGGCCGGGCGTATCGAGACCGGCCTCGCTGGGGGTCTCGATACGCGCGCTGGAGCGCGCTACTCGACCACCGGGCTGGGGGGTGTCTCGATACGCGCGCTGGAGCGCGCTACTCGACCACCGGGCTGGGGGGTGTCTCGATACGCGCGCTGGAGCGCGCTACTCGACCACCGGGCCGGGCTCAGGCGACCTGGGCAGGTTCCTGCGGCGCGGGTGCATTCTTGTACCGCGCCCGCGCGCTCTTCGTGTAGCCGGTGAAGTAGTCGCTGCGCACCCGTCGCACCCCTGCGTGACGAAGCGTGCGTCTAACCGTGCTGACGAAGCTGGGAGGCCCCGAGACGAGTGCCTCCCGGGCCGCGCTGTCCGGCACATGCTCGGCGAGCATTGCCGTGGTCAGCGGGCCGTGGCCGAGGTAGGTCCAGCCTGCGGGAAGGTGCCCGGGTTCGGTGCGCGACAGCACGAGCACCGGATGACCGAACTGCTCGAGCCGCGGTGCATACGCGAGCTCGTCGGGCGTCGATGCCGAGTAGACGACCACCACGTCGCGTCGCTCGGCGCTGCTGTGCAACTGTTCGAGATGGCTGATGAATGGCGTGATCCCGATGCCTCCGGCCACGAGCAGCAACGGCCGTGATGCATCTTTGGGCAGCGTGAAGTCGCCCCCGACCGATGTCGCCGAAATACTCTCGCCGGGCTGCAGCGCCAGCAGAGCAGTCTTGAAGCTGCTCGACCGGGCCGCGGTGTTGAGCCCGAACTGCACGACGCCTGCGGCGGGTGCGGAGGCGACCGTGAACATCCGCCGCACACCGCGCGAGTCGGCGGAACGATGCGGCACGGTCAGCTCGAGGTACTGGCCGGCTGTGAAGCGCAGCGCGTGCTTCGGCTGGAACGAGAGTTCCCAGCTGGTCGGCGTGAGCTGAGACCGGCCCAGGAACTCAAGGCGGATGCCCCGGCGCTGTCCCACCAGGAACGCCAGGAGGTTTCCGACCAGCAGGGCGAACTGCGGCGTCGTCGTGGAGAACCCGGCGATGCTGAACGGGAAGCTGAAAATGACGGCCACGATGAGTGCTTCCGCGAGCTGCTGCCACCGCCGCGGCGGCAGAGTGAGCGGCTCGCTGAGCATGAAGGCGACGAAGAAGATCGTCGAGAATGACAGGAACGGGAGCCCGAGCAGCGTTCCGAGCTCATAGCCGGCACCCCGATACGCGATGACGGTGAAGGCGAATACTGCCACCACGAAGACGGCTGCCATGGCCAGTCGACGAGTGCGGTAGAGCACGGCGAAGCCCAGGATGACCGTGACCGGCAGCAGCCACGCGGAGGCGAGCCACCACGCCGCGAAGTCCCCGAACGCCGGGATCAGCGCGACCACGAACGCGCCCAGCGCTGCCGGGTTGAACACGTGCCGGCCGCGAACGGCGAGCAGGTATTTCGAGAGGTTGGCGATGACGACGGCGACCGCGAGGCCCGTGTACCCGAGCAGCGCGGTCGGTGCGCTCGGATTGACGGGTTCGAAGATGAAGAGCAGCAGCAGTGCCGTGATCAGCGCCGACTCGGCCTGCGGCTTCACCCTGGCGATGCGCGCGATCACGAGGTTGCTGTACGAGAACGCGACGAGAACGAGCGCGGAGAGCAGGATGGCGAGCGGTTGTTGCGAGATCACCCCCGTGAGCGACAGCAGCATCGTCTCGATGAACAGGGCGACCAGGCAGTACAGCACCAGACGGTACATGGTGAAGGTGCCCGTGATTCGATCCAGCCACTGCATTAGTCGCGCGACCCTTTCTCTGGAGGTTCCGACGACCCTGGTGCACTCGGTGTGCTCGGTGTCGTCGGCTCGGCGGTGAACAGCTCGCCCGGGAACGAGCGCGAATACTCGACGCGGCTGTCGGGGAACATCCGCACGTATTCGAACGAGTAGCTGGCGCTCAGTACGGGGGCAGCGGCGAAAAACAGCGCCGTTGCCAGGCCGTCGGCCTGCAACCCGGAAGGCGCGAGCGCCCAGGTTGCGGCCACGGTCATCGTGGGCAGTCCTGTCGTGGCATCGAGGATGTGGTGCAGGCCATCGCCCCAGCTGCGTCGGCCGGGTGCGGATGCGCAGAGTGCCGCGTTCGACAGCTCGCAGACCCCGATGGCCAGGGTCGGGTCGACTGGATGCTCGAGCCCGACTCGCACGGGCTCGGCTCCCCGGTGCAGCAGGTCGCCGCTGGCGTCGACCAGGTAGTCGTCGAGGCCGGCATCGTCGAGCACCGCCGCGACGAGATCGACCAGGTAGCCTTTGCCAGCGGCACCGACATCCACCAGTACGCGGTCGGTGGTCGTCAGCCGCGCGCCGTCCCAGTGCATGATGTCGTCCCACACCGGCACCTGTACGGCTTCGTCGCGCGGCCTCAGCGTGTAGTCGCGGTCATAGCCGAGATTCTCGAGACGGCCGCCGACGAGGGGTGACATGGCGCCTTCGGTCGCGTTGTACAGCGTGCGGTAGAGCGCGAACAGGGCAGCGGCATCCGGTGGGAAGGTGAACGTGCCTGGCGCCGCCGCTATCCTGCTCACCAGGGAGTCGGCGCGGAAGCGCGAGTACACCGAATCGAACTGCTCGATCCGATCGTGCACCGCCGCCACGACGGACGCGTCGAGGGCGCGAGGGGTCGTGATGCGCCACGGCGCACCGATCGCCTCGAAGGCCAGCTCAGCTTTTGGCATCTGCCTTGATAGTAGCGAGCGCCTTGTTGAACCCCATGCTGGTCAGCGACGATCCCGCGACGACGCCGATGTTGAGCGAGTTGATGTTCTTGCCCACGGTGACCCCGGAGATTCCCGCTTCGAACATCTGCTCATAGCCGGTCGCGGTCGGGTCCGCCTTGACGGTGATGACCTTCATCGCCGTGATGACATTCCGCGCGAGGGTCAGTGTCACACTGATGTGCTCCTCGCCGCCGGGGGAGACGTACGTTCCTGGGGCGGTGTACGTGCCGTCCTTGTAACTGGCGTTGCTGCTCGTCGTGGTCGTGCCGCCGCCGGATGCGCCGCTGGCGCCGGCCGAGGAACTGCCCGCGGTCGCGGTGCAGCCGGCCAGAGTTCCGACGACCGATAGTCCCGCGAAGGTGGCAAGAGCGGTCTTGGTGCGCAGAAGGTGGGTCATGGGTCCTCGTCGGTTGTGGGAGTGCGGTGCAGTGCTGTGAGTGCCGGCGACGTTGCCTCTGCCAAGCATCACGGGGTTGTTTTTGAGATTCCTGTGCGCTGGCTGTGACGGGACCCATTACGGGATGATCCGCCCTCGATCTGTTCAACGAGTCATCGGCGCAATTGGTTCATTTCCATCCGGCCGGGTGTGTTTCGGTGAGGTAAAACTTCCCCCGGAAGCTTGCGCAGAGTTTGTTCGTAAGCTTTACTAACAAACATGTCCCAAGGGTATGCGACGGGCCGCGAGCTGCGGCCGACCACGAAAGTGCTTCCCGAACACGCCCGCGGGCACAACCGTTCGCTCGTCATGCAGACCCTCTACCGGGACGGAAAACTGAGCCGCGCGGACATCGCCCGTGAAACCGGGCTGACCCGCGTCACGGTCTCCGACCTCGTGGCCGACCTGATCCGCGAGAATCTCGTCATCGAGATCGGGCAGCGCGAGGATGCGCGTCCGGGTAAGCCGGCGACGCTGCTCGACCTCAATCGCGAGGCCTTCCAAATTCTGGGCGTCGACCTCAGCGACCGCGCCACCTTCCGGGGCGCCATCCTCGACCTCGACGGCAAGATCCTGGACCGCGCAGAACTCCCGCTCGCCGGAAGCCGGGGCGAGGAGGCCGAGACCAAGGTATTTGCGCTGGTCGAAACGCTCGTCGCGCGCGCAACACGGCCACTGCTCGGCATCGGCGTGGGGTCTCCTGGCATCGTCGATCTCGGCGGTGTCGTGCTGACTGCCGCGAACGTGGGGTGGGCCGACCTCAACCTGCAGCGCGACCTCGCCGTGCGGTTCGGTGCTCCCGTGGTCGTGATCAATGACGCGAAGGCGGCGGCGCTCGCCGAGCACAGCTTCGGCGGTGCGACCAGCGACATGATGCTGGTCAAGGTCGGCTACGGTGTCGGCTCCGGCCTGCTGCTGGGGGGAACCCCATTGATCGGCAGCCGATTCGCAGCAGGCGAGATAGGACACGTCGTGGTCGGCACCGACGGCGGCCTCCTCTGCAGCTGCGGCAAAACAGGATGTCTCGAGACGTGGATTGCGACGCCGCGACTGGACGCGGCGCTCGCGGCCGCTGCGACTGCCGACGAGAAGGAACACATTCTTTGGGCAGCGGGTGAGCGGCTCGGCATCGCTCTCGCTCCCGTGGTGGGAACGCTCGATCTCGCAGAGATCGTCTTGAGCGGGCCGACCGAACTGCTTGATGGAACTCTCGCGAGAGCCACCATCGAGACCATCCGCGCACGCACGCTGCCCGAGTTCCACGGGAAGCTCCTGCTGCGGATGACAACGCTCGGAGAAGACATAGTCCTGCGCGGCGCTGCCGTCATGGTCCTCTCCGCGCAACTAGGGGTTTCGTAGCACCACGACGTGTCCCGCCCAGCACCGGGCGGCGCGCCTTCCGCGCACCGCCCATTCCTCACAACACGAAAAGGAACCACCATGAAGAGAAGGATTTGGGGCGCAGCGGCCATCGCCGTCGCCAGCGCGCTTGCCCTCGCTGCCTGCAGCACCAGCGGCGGAACGACCTCCGCGTCGAAGCCCGTCACGCTGAAGCTGGTTGTGGCCGACTACGGTACCGGCCCGAGCAACACGAGCTCGAAGTACTGGCAGGGCATCGCCACGGCGTTCCACAAGAAGAACCCGTCGATCACGGTGAAGGTGACGGCCATCAACTGGAACTCGTTCGACAGCCAGGTGCAGACCATGGTGCAGAACAAGCAGTACCCCGACATCACCGAGGGCGATTATTTCTCCACGTACGCGCAGGAGGGCCTGCTGTACTCGGCCAAGGACGTTCTGAGCAACCCGGGCAACCTGCTGCCGGCGTTCAAGAACCAGGGCAGCTACCAGGGCACGCAGTACGGCCTTCCGTTCACCACCAGCTCGCGCACCCTGTTCTACAACAAGAAGCTGTTCTCCGCAGCCGGGATCTCGTCAGCGCCGACGACCTGGGCCGACGTGCAGAGCGACGCCGCGAAGATCACCGCGCAGGGCAAGATCGGCTTCGGCCTTCCGCTCGGCTCGGAGGAGGCCCAGGCCGAGTCGCTGCTCTGGATGCTCGGAAACGGCGGCAACTACCAGACGTCGAGCGGTAAGTACGACATCGACAGCGCAGCAAACGTCGAGACGTTCCAGTTCCTCTCGAAGCTGGTCGCCGCGGGCGACACCGAGCCGAACCCGGCAACCAAAGACCGGACGCCGTTGTGGCAGCAGTTCGCCCAGGGCCAGATCGGCATGATCAACGCCTCGCCGGCGCTGGTTCCGATCATCAAGACCGCAGGGGTACTCACCGACAGCGACTGGACCTCCGTGCCGATCGCCGGCAAGAACGGCGCGCTGACCAAGACGCTCGGAGTCTGCGACAACGTCGCCGCCTTCAAGTCGAATGGCCATGAGGCGCAAATCAAGAAGTTCCTCGACTTCGCCTACCAGGACAAGTACCAGATTCAGTTCGACAAGGAGTACGACCTGCTCCCAGCGACCACGACCGCGGCGAACGCTCTTGCGTCCGACCCGATCTTCGGACCCTTCCTGAAGGCCCTGCCGAACTCGGTGCAGTACCCGAGCGACACGGCGTGGCCGCAGGTGAAGACGAAGATCCAGCAGACGATCGGCACCGCGCTGACCAGCGACCCGAAGACGGTCCTGAGCCAGCTGCAGCAGGCGGCAACTGCCGGCTAGACCTCGGTCTGACCTAGTGTCGAGGTGCCCGGGCGCGCAGCAGCTGCCGCCCGGGCACCCCGGCCGCCCGTTCCCCCGTCACTCGTTCCCCGTTCGCCCGTTACATGTTCAGAAAACAGGAAGCCATGACGTCGTCACTGTCTCCCGCTGCGGCCTCACCGCCACGCGAGCGTTCGCTGCCACCCCGGCGTCCGCGTCGGCACCTTGCCCGCCGCCTGGCTCCGCTGGCCTGGATCGGTCCCGCGATCATCCTGATCGTCGTCGTGGTGCTGCTGCCCGTCGTCGTGATGGTGCAGTCGTCGCTGCAGAAGATCAGCCCGGACGGCTTCGTGCTGGGGTCGGCCGGCATCGCCAACTTCGTGACCCTGTTCGGCGAGACCGCGCTCAGTGGCGTGCTGCTTCGAACGGTCATCTGGACCGTCGGCGTCGTGGCCGTCACCATGGTCATCTCGCTCGGCCTCGCGCAACTCTTCAACGCGCGTTTCCCGGGTCGCCGTGTGGCGCGCTGGGCGCTCATCGTTCCCTGGGCATCGTCGGTCATGATGACCGCGCTGATCTTCCGCTGGGCGCTCGACGCCAATAACGGCGTCATCAACGTCATCCTTCATGGCCTGGGGCTGCTGAAGGCGTACAACACCAACCAGGCCGACTGGCTCGGCAACCCGGTCACTGCCCTCATCTGGATGATGGTCGTCGCCGTCTTCGTGTCCCTGCCGTTCTCGACCTACGCCCTGCTGTCGGGCCTGCAGTCGATCCCCGAGGAGGTCTACGAGGCCGCGCGCATCGACGGCGCCTCACGGTGGAAGCTCTACACCGGCGTCACGCTCCCCATGATCCGACCGGCCATCCTCGTGGCGACGCTCATCAACGTGATCAACGTCTTCAACTCGTTCCCGATCATCTGGGAGATGACGGGAGGTGGGCCAGGGTATTCGACCAGCACGTCGACCACGTTCATGTTCACTCTGAAGGAGAGCTACATCGGCGAGTCGGCGGCGATGTCGGTCATCAACTTCGCCCTCGTCATCATCATCGTGCTCGTCTACCTGCGCGCGACCCATTGGAAAGAGCAGGTCGACTGATGACCAGCCTGGCAACCCCGGTGCCCGCGCCGACACTCACGGCAGGCCCGCGCCGGCGACGCCGCAGCGCATCCACGATCACGCGCAAGACCGTGCTCGCGCTGGCCGCGTATGTCATTGCGGCGATCTTCCTGCTGCCCTACGTCGAGATGGTCATCGTCGCCGCTCGCCCGGCCAAAGAATTATTGAGCCGCAATTTCCTTCCCACCCACTTCGACTGGTCGAACTTCTCGACGATCTGGTCGACCGGCTTCGGCGGCAACCTTGCAACGAGCCTCCAGGTCGCGGGCGGCGCAACCGTCCTCGTACTGCTGGTCGCCCTGCCGGCGGCGTATTACACCGCCCGTCGCAAGTTCCGAGGTCGCGCCCTGTTCCTGCTGCTGGTGCTGGCCACCCAGATGTTCCAGCCCGCGGCGATGCTGGTGGGTATCCAGCGCGAGTTCCTCGGGTTCAACCTGCCCTCGCCGACACTGTCGCTCATCCTCATCAACGCCGGCTTCAACATGGCGTTCGCGGTGTGGATTCTGAACGCGTTCGTCTCGTCGATCCCGATCGAGCTCGAGGAGGCCGCGGTCGTCGACGGTTGCACCCGGATCGGCGCGATGATGCGCATCACGCTGCCGCTCGCCATGCCGGGCATCGTCACCGCACTGATCTTCACCTTCATCAGCGCCTGGAACGAGTTCCTGGTCGCACTGACCCTGACGCTGAGCGCGCCCGACAACGGTCGCCCGTTGACCGTCGCCATCAACAACTACGTGGGCCAGTACTCGATCGACTGGGGACACCTGTTCGCAGGCTCGCTCATTGCGATGATCCCCGTCATTGTGCTCTTCGCCCTCATCGAGGGCCGAGTCGTCAGCGGACTGACCGCCGGTGCCATCAAGTAGCCGCGGATGCCGTCCCAGCCGGCGCGATAGAACAAGCCAGCGCGATGGCACAAGCTGGCGCGATGGAACAAGCCGTCTCAATCGACCAGCCCATCTCAATCGACCTGGACAGGTGCGATGAGCGCGGGCGTACTGCTTCCGGGTTTCGTCGGACCGACCCTGCCCACCTGGCTGGCTGAGCGCCTGCGCGACGGTCTCGCCGGGGTCTGCCTGTTCTCCACGAATATCGAGTCGCCCGAGCAGCTGCGGGCACTGACGGACGCGATCCGCGAGGCCAATCCGCTCGCGCTGATCGCCATCGACGAGGAGGGCGGTGACGTAACCAGGTTGTACGGCCGAACGGGCTCGCCGTACCCCGGCAACGCCCTCCTCGGCAGAATCGACGACGTCGACCTCACCGGGGCCGTCGCCACCGATGTGGGCTGGGCGCTACGGCGCGCGGGCATCAACCTCGACTTCGCTCCCGACATCGACATCAACTCGAACAGCGAGAACCCGGTCATCGGCACCCGCAGCTTCGGTGCGACCGCCGCACTCGTGGCACGCCACACCACCGCGTGGGTCGAAGGCCTCCAGCAGACCGGTGTCGCCGCGAGCGTGAAGCACTTCCCCGGGCACGGCGACACCGCCACCGACTCCCATCTCGCGCTCCCGGTGGTCGATCTGGGCCTGCAGCAGCTGCACATTCGCGAGCTCGTGCCTTTTGCTGCGGCCATCGCCGCCGGCACGAAGACCGTCATGACCTCCCACATCCTGCTGCCACAGCTGGATGCGGACAATCCGGCCACCCTGTCGGCCGCGATCCTGCGTGGCCTGCTTCGCGACGACCTCGGCTTCGAGGGGGTGATCGTCTCGGACGCTCTCGATATGCGCGGCGCGAGCGGCACCACGGGCATCCCGATTGCTGCGGTTCGAGCGCTTGCTGCGGGAGCCGACCTGCTCTGCATCGGCACCGACAACACCGACCAGCAGATGACCGACATCGTTGCGGCGATCGACGCGGCGATCGCCGTCGGCACGCTCACGGCCGAGCGCGTCGCCGACGCGGTCGAGCGCAACCGGGCGCTGGCGCGTGACCTGCCGGGCGCATCCGCCGCTGCTCCCGTGCCCGAATTCACGGAACCGGCCTTCCCGCTCGACGCCGCAATCGCGGCATTCGAGGTGCAGCCGGGGGTCACCGTGCGCGCCCGCCGACTGGTGGTCACGATCGAAACGACCGCCAATATCGCTGTCGGTGGCTCGCCCTGGGGGCTCGCCGCGGCCGGCGCGACGACGGTTGCGGTTCGTCCGGGTGACACTCTGCCGGCACTGCCCGCCGACGTCGACCAGCTGGTGATCGTCGGCAAAGACAACCACCGTCACGCGTGGGTGCGGGAACTGGTTGACTTGGCCCGGCAGCAGCATCCGTCAACCCTTGTGGTCGACATGGGCTGGCCGTCGGACGACCGTGATTACGCCGACGTAGCGACGTTCGGTGCGTCGCGGTATGTGGGCCTGGCGCTCGAAGCGTGGCTCGAGCAGGCCTCGTCGATTGAGAAAGGGCAGAAGCAGTGAGAGTCGGAGTTGACATCGGTGGCACCAACACGGATGCCGTCGTGCTCGACGATGCGGGTGCGATCGCCCACTCGCTGCGGCTTCCGACCGGCTGGGGTCCCGAGCAGGTGCTGAGCACCGCCACCACCGCGGTGCGCCAACTCGCCGGCTCGGTCGGCATCGAGCCCTCCGCGTTCCTGTCGATCGGCGTCGGTATTCCGGGCGCCGTAGATGCCGAACACGGCACTGTCACTCACGCCCGCAACCTGGGGGTCGCCCGCCTCGACCTCGGCACGTTGCTCGCCGAGAGCCTCGGCGCCGCCGTTCGCGTCGAGAACGATGTCAACGCTGCGGCGCTCGGTGCGTTCCACCAGCTGGGGCTCGACGAGTCGCGGTCGCTCGCCTATCTCAACCTCGGCACCGGCCTTGCTGCCGGTCTCGTACTCGGCGGCAAGCTCTGGCGCGGGTCACGTGGCGCGGCAGGCGAGATCGGTCACGTGCTCATCGACCCTCGCGGGCCCCTGGACAACGACGGGCAACCCGGGGCGCTCGAAGTGCTGGCGTCCGGCTCCGGAATCGCCTCGCAGCGCCCGGGCACGGTCGTGGAGATGCTCGAGGCTGCCGCCGCGGGGGAGCCGCTCGCGCTCGAGGTGCGCAGCGGGCTGTTCCGGGGCGTCGCATCCGCCGTTCGAGTGCTCGTACTCACCCTCGATGTCGACGTGGTCGTCATCGGGGGAGGCATCAGCCGCATGGGCGACGAACTTCTCGGGCCCACCCGTGCACTGTTCGCCGAGTGGGAGGCCGTCTCGCCTTTCATCACCTCGCTCGGGCTCGGGGAGCGCGTTCGCATCCTGCCGCCCGATTCATCGACCGCCGCGACCGGGGCGGCCTGGCTGGGACGGACACAGTGGCAGAGATAGTCATCGTCGAATCGCAGGATGCCGCGGGCGAGATCACCGCAGACGCGGTCGCCGCACTCGTGGCCCGCAGGCCGGATGCGGTGCTGGGCCTCGCCACCGGGTCGACTCCGCTCTCGAGCTATGCCGCGATTGCGCGCCGCGGGCTCGACCTGGCCACGGCGCGAGGCTTCGCGCTCGATGAGTACGTCGGCCTGCCTCCCGGGCACCCGCAGAGCTATCGCGCTGTCATCACACGCGAGGTGGTCGGACCGCTGGGCATGACGCCCGAGCTCGTGCGCGTACCGGGCGACGACGGCGGCCCGCTCCAGGGTGCGGGGGAGCGCTATGAGTCGGATATCGTCGCGGCGGGCGGCATAGACATCCAGTTGCTCGGCATCGGCGCGACCGGCCACATCGGATTCAACGAGCCCGGGTCATCCTTCGGTTCGCTGACACGAATCAAAACTCTTACCGAGCGCACTCGCGCCGACAATGCGCGCTTCTTCGACTCACCCGACGAGGTGCCGCTGCACTGCCTGACCCAGGGTCTCGGCACGATCCTTCGCGCTCGCCACCTCGTGCTGCTGGCGTTCGGCGCATCGAAGGCGCCGGCGATCGCGGCCGCGGTCGAGGGTCCGCTCAGCGCCAGTTCGCCCGGGTCGGCTATCCAGCTGCACGCCCACGTGACCGTCGTCGTCGACGAGGCGGCCGCTTCGCAGTTGAAGAACGCGGACTACTACCGTTACGCCTGGAACAATCGCCTTCTGTGGGAGACGCCTTAGCTCGCTCCGTCGATCGCGGCAAGCGCATCGAGCGTGCTGGCAGTTGCCGGGTCGAGTTGGATCGAACCCGTCGCCACATTCTCGGCCAGGTGATCGAGGCTGCTGGTTCCCGAGATCAGCAGGATGTTCGGGGCATGCCGCAGCAGCCAGGCCAGGCCGACCTGCGTGGGTGTCGCATCCAGGGCCCTCGACGCCGCGATGACCGCGGGCTCGTCGGTGACCTTGGGGAACTGCGGGAAAGCGGAGCCCAGCGGGAAGTACGGTGCCCAGGCGATTCCCTCGCGCAGGCACAGGTCGAGGAGATCCTCGTCGGAGCGATTCACGACGCTGTACGAGTTCTGCACGCACTCGATCCCGGCGGGCAACGCCTGCTGCACCTGGTCGATGCGCACGTGGCTGAGTCCGATCCCGCCGATCTTGCCCTCGTCGCGCAGCGCGATCATCTCGGCCAGCTGGTCGTCGAGGTCGACGATCTGGTCACCTTCGGCCAGAATGCCGGGGCGGAAGTCGGCCCTACGGAGGTTCACTACGTCGATTCGGTCGGCGCCGAGGCTGGCGAGGTTCTGCTCGACGGACGCACGAAGCTCGGCGGGTTTCTGCGCGGCAACCAGCGGGATCGGAGCATCCACTCGGCTGGCGCCCACCTTGCTGACGATCACGATGTCATCGCCGTACGGAGCGAACGCGCGGCGCAAAAGGTCGTTGGAGGTTCCGTGCCCGTAGAACTGGGCGGTGTCGAAGTGGTTGATTCCGAGCTCGATCGCTCGGTGCAGCAGGGCCACCGCGCTGTCGGTGTCGAGCGGCTCTCGTCCGGGCCGCTCGCCGAGCTGCATGGCGCCGAAGCCGATCCGGGCGACCGTCTTGCCGGCGAGCACCCACTCGCCGCCGGGCCTGTGAATTGTTTCGGACATGGCTGGCTCCCTGTGGCATACTCGGCAGTAACGGAGGACCCTCCGTTAACGCGAAGATAGCAGAAACGGAGGTGCCTCCGCTACGTGGACACACCGACATCCGCCCCAGGCACGGCTCCCGGCACGGCTCCCGGCGCAGTTCCCGGCGCGGCTCCCGGTTTCGCTCCCGCCCCGGCTATCGCTGGCCCGTCCCTCCGCGTGCGCGCCGATGCCCAGCGCAACCGAGACCGTCTCATCCAGGTCGCCCGCGAGGCCCTGGCGGCCGAAGACGGCGCAGTGTCGCTCGAGGCAATCGCCCGCGACGCCGGGGTCGGCATCGGCACCCTGTACCGTCACTTCCCCACCCGGGACGCGCTGGTCGAGGCCGTTTATCGCACCGAGCTCGAGGCTGTGCTCGCCAAAGCCGATGAGCTGCTGGCCGCACACGCACCCGACGTGGCTCTCCGGCTCTGGATGAACGAATACGCTCACTTCGTCACCACCAAGCGCGGTATGGCCGAGAGCCTTCGAGGGCTTCGCCAGGCGGGATCCATCTCGTCATCGCAGACCCGCCCACTCGTGACCGCCGCAGTGCGCGAACTGCACGAGGCCGGCGTGCGTGCCGGCAGCCTGCGCGCGGACGTGCGCTCCGACGACATTGTTGCAAGCCTGGTCGGAATTTTTCTTGCAACGCCCGACGCCTCCGACGGTGAGCAGACCCGCCGGATGCTCGACCTGCTCTTCGCAGGCATTGTGACGACGCGACCTCGCTAGCGGCTTGCTCATTATGTACCTTGACGGGTACGTAACCAACGCGGTACATTCAACGCGTGGACAACCTGCTGCTCGCACTCTCCGACCAGAGCCGACGAACGATGCTCGAGGAGCTGGGGCGCGGCCCCGCGACGGTCAACGAACTGGCGAGCATCCTGCCGATCGCACGACCGGGCGTCTCGCGACACTTGCGAGTGCTGCGGGAGGCGGGACTGGTTGCGGTTCACAAGGATGCCCAGCGGCGGGTCTATTCGCTTCAACCCCAACCGCTCGCAGAGCTGGATGACTGGCTCGACCAGTACCGGCTGCTGTGGCAACAGCGCATGGACGCGCTGCACACCGAGATCGCCCGTGGAAAACACAACCGAAAGAGTGAGCAATGACCGACAACACGAAGACCCAGGCCGGCGAAGCACTGCTGGGCACGTTGCGCTACGAGAACGGCACCGGCACGGTGCGCATGGAGGACGTCTTCGACACCGACATCGGCGACCTGTGGACGGCGATCGTCGAGCCGGCACGCCTGTCCCGATGGATCGCCGACGTCACCGGCGATCTGCGACTCGGTGGCCATTTCGATGCCACCTTCACCAGCGGCTGGGTCGGCTCAGGCACGGTGGACGTGTGTGATGCGCCGAAGCGACTGCTCGTTACGCTTGACCCCGATCCGGACGACGACTCCGGCCGACCGATGACCCTCGAAGCCGTCCTGACCACCGACGGCCACAAGACGCGCCTGGTCGTCGAAGACAGCGGCTTCTCTCGGGACGACCTTCCCGGCCACGGCGCCGGATGGCAGGCCCACTTCGAGGACCTGTCCACGTACCTTTCCGGTCGCGAGTCGACCGGTTGGCAGCCTCGCTGGCGAGCTCTCATGCCCGCCTACGATCAACTGGCAGCCGGGATCGACTGACCGCCCGGGCCCGGCCCAGGATCACGGCCCCGGATCACGCGGCTGCCCGATCAGGCGGCCGCCGGATCCGGCGGCCGGGTCGGATCACGCGGCCGGGTCGGATCAGGGCCGCGGATCACGCGGCCGGGTCGGATCACGCGGCCGGGTCGGATCACGGCCCCGGATCACGCGGCGCCGGATCAGGCGGCCGGGTCGGATTCGGATTGCGGGTCGGTGTCGTACGGGATCTTGGCGGGTGAGATCCAGCGCAGTCGCCCGCCGCCGAGCTGGCTGACTTTCCAGGAGCCCGCGCCTTTGAGGGCGTGGTGACCCGGGCAGAGGTGGGCAAGGTTGTCGTGGTTGGTGGGCCCGTTGAGCGCCCAGTCATGGGTGTGATCGATATCGGCGGGCCCGGCGCGCCGATTGCAGCCCGGGAATCGGCAGGTGCCGTCGCGCACGCGCAACCATGTGCGGAGGTCTTTCGGCACCCGGTATCTCCTGCGATCAAACGAGAGCACAACGCCGTTGACCGGGTCGGTGATCAACCGGCGAAGGGTCTTCGCCTGGGCGGCGATCTGGCGAGCGGTCTGCGGGTCGATGGGTCCGTAGCCCTCGACGGCGCCCGGTTCGATGCTGCCCGATGGGCGGGGGCGACCAAGAAGGGTGAGTGCGGGCACGGTGACGAGCACGGTGGGGCGGATGCCGGCGAACCGGTGCACGGCACCGTCCCCGCGCCCGGCACTAGTGCGCGACAGCCCGGCGCTGTCAACGAGAACGCTGTCGAGCAGTATGTCTGTGAAGGCGTCGGCTTTGAGCTGCGTGAGGGTGCGGGCTTCGCCGTCAGACTGCAACGACCGCGCGATGGTGGTGAGCCGGTCGTCGATTGCAACGCCCAGGACCGCGTCGACGTGGGCGCCGACGAAGACCATGCCATCCTGCTCGGGCATCAGCTCGACCCCGCGCCCCTCCACCGCGGCCGTGTGCCGGGTGGTCATCGTTTCGGGGTTGAGGCGTTCCCGGGTGCGGCGCACCGACTGCTCGAAGCGGGACGGGGAGTTCTTCGCCGCCAACGGCAGCATGCGGGTCTCCAACTCCCGCACCGCCTGAGGCTCAAGACCATAGGACTGGTCGACGAGGATCTGCGCGTGGCGGAACGACAGCCGCCCCTCGCCCAACGCCAACAAGGTCGCCGGAAGGGTATTCACCAGCGCCTGGCCGGTTCGGATGAGACGGTCGGCGGTGCGGTCGGGCAGGCGCAGCGCGGCTGCGATCTCGCTCACGAAAGCGCGCCGGGCCATATCGATCGACGAAGCGGTCGCCCTGCCCGACGGCGGGTCGCTCGCGATGGCCTCACTGAACGCACGGGCCCGTTCGATCGCCTGGGTGCGGCGCGCCATCGCGATCGCGACGCGATGTTCGGCCTCGACGACGTCGTCTACCATCGACCCCAGCTCGTCGAACCGGTCCGCGAAAAACCCGGGTGGGCGCGACGAGTCGGCTGGCGGGAAAGCCACCCCAATGCCGTTACGTCCCATGCAACCATGATGCATCGCACCACCGACATTTCGACGCCCAAATCCGCGCGCGGTAGTAACACCCGGCCGCCACCCGGCTGTGAAGGACAAGAGCCGCCGCGCGCAGCCAGCCCGTCTCAGGCCCGCCAGCCCGGCTCAGGCCCGCGACCCCGGCTCAGGCCCGCCAGCCCGGCTCAGGCCCGCGACCCCGGCTCAGGCCCGCGACCCCGTCTCAGGCCCGCCACCCCGTCTCGGGCCCGCGCTCCCGGCTCAGCCCAGCGCTGCGCCGTTCGCCCACACGCCCTCGACGTTCCACTGCGAATCCAGCCGCACGGCATCAGCGACGAACCCTGGCGCCAGCAGCCCGTGGCGCGCCTCAAGCCCGAGCACCCGCGCAGGAGTCAGGGTGAGCGCGGCAACGGCATCCGCGGGGGCGACACCGACGCGTTCGATCGCGAGCCGCAGTGCCCGGTCCTGCGTGAGCGTCGAGCCGGCCAGAGAGTCGGTGCCGGCCAGGTGGGCGACACCGTCGCGAACCTCCACGGCCAGCGACCCGAGCTCGTAGTCGCCGTCGTGCGCACCCGCAGCAGCCATCGCATCGGTGATGAGCGCGATGCGTCCCGGCGCAGACCGGAAGGCCAGCGCGGCGACATCCGGATGCACGTGCTGGCCGTCGAGCACCAGCTCCAGTGTCACACGCTCGTCTTCGAACGCCGCGACCACCGGGCCGGGTGCGCGGTGGCCGATGCCCGGCATGGCATTGAAGGCGTGGGTGAGCAGGCGTGCACCGATATCGAAGGCCTTTCCCGCCAGCGCGAAGTCGGCCTCGGTGTGCCCGATCGCGACGACGACCTGGTTCTCGACCAGGATCTGGATGAGCTCGAGCGCGTTCGGCAGCTCGGGTGCGACAGTGATCTGCCGAAGCGTGCCGTGGGCTGCGTCGAGCAGGCGGTCGAGCCCCGCGGGCTGCGGTTCCCGCAGAAACTCGGGATCGTGCGCGCCCTTGCGCTCGGGCGACAGGTAAGGCCCCTCGAGGTGCGAGCCGAGGATGAGCGGATCCACCGCAACCAGGCCCGCGATGGTCGACAGGCTGCGCTCGAGGGAGGCCATCGGGTTCGAGACGAGGCTCAGCAGTGATCGCGTGGTGCCGTGCGCGCGATGCACCGCCAACGCCGACCTGATGGAGTCCGCGTCGCCGTCATACGAGAAGCCGCCCCCGCCGTGCGAGTGCAGGTCGAGAAACCCGGGTGTCAGCCAGGCGCCCGCGAGGTCCATCGTGTGATCGGCCGTCGCTGGCACGCCTGTGCCGGTGGACACGATGGTGTCGCCGTCGACGAGCATCCAGAAGTCGTCGACCTGCCCGGCGGCATCCAGCTTTCGCGCTCGAGAAAACAGGATGCTCACACGGCAAGCCTACCGAGCGCGGTTCTCAGCCGCGGGGGAGTTCGAGTCCCTCGACGGCGCCCGACAGGGCGCCCTTGAAATGGCGGCTCACGTCGTCCACCAGCACCTCGGTCTCGCCCGCCTCGACGCCGTCGAGCGCTGCGATCGCGACGACGCTCGGCGCGATTTTCGGTGCTGTGACGTTCTTGGTCAGATCGGTGTCTGTGAACCCGAGATGCACGCCGACCACGAGTGTGTTTTGTGCCCGCAGCTCGATCCGAAGCGTGTTGGTGACCGACCAGTAGGCGGCCTTCGTGGCGCCGTAGGCCCCGGCCCCCGCAGCCCACGACAGCGCCGAGTGGATGTCGACCAGCGCGCCACCGCCATTCGCCGCAAGCTGCGGTGCGAACGCCTGCGCAATGCGGATCGGCCCAACCACGTTGGTGTCGAAGAGCTGCCGAATGCCGTCGATGTCGCTCGACAGCAGGGGGCCGCTGCCGCCCGCCCCGGCGTTGTTGATCACGATCGAGACGTCCGACACGGCCGCGACAAGCGCGGCCACCGAGTCGTCGTCGGTGACCTCGAGAGGCAGCGGGACGAGCCTCGGGTCATCGGTCGGCTTCGGCTCGCGCGCTGTCACGTAAACCTTCGCGGCACCTCGGGCGAGTAGCTCGTCTGCGAAGGCTTTGCCGATTCCGCGCTGGCCGCCCGTGACGAGTGCGACGGAGCCTGCGATTTTTACTGCGGTCATGAGAGTGCCCTAACTGGTTCGTGCGGCGCGCGGTCGCGTGTCTTTGACATAATCTAATACACTTTACCTATGTCAGACACACCTGTGACTCCGACGCTCGCGCGCTACGTCGCGGTCACCGCCCCGGGCGGCCTCGCCCTCGTGCAAGGGCTGCTCAACACCCGCGCAACAGGCAGCGGTGCGGTCGACCTGCTCGGCGACCGGGCGACCGCCCAGCGCTGGTTGATGGCGGGGCTCGCGGAATGGGCGGCACTCACCGGATCGGCACTCACCGGATCACCACTCGCCGGGCCTACTCCAGGGCAGATTACGCTCTCCGACAAAGACGTGGCCGCGCTGCGCTCACTTCGCGAGCGGGTTCGTCGCTTCGTCGCGGGCGCCCGCGCGGGCACTCACCTCGAGGTTTCCATCGCGGTCGTCGCCGAGCCGGATGGCATGCTGCGCACGCAGCCGACCGGCACCGGCATCCGCTGGGTCGAGTCGGCCGTCTGGGGCGCAGTGCTGATGGCGCAGACGCTCGACACCTTGCGGCGCCTGAAGCTGTGCCGCAACGAGGGCTGCGGCTCGGCCTTCTACGATCGCTCGAAGAACAACAGCGGCGTCTGGCACGACGTGCACACCTGCGGCAACATGGCGAACCTGCGGGCATCCCGGGCGAGGCGGTCGCGAGGCGGCAGCTCCACCTGATCGGGCAGTTACTGGAAGATGATCGTGCGCTGCTGGTCAAGCAGCACTCGGTGCTCGGCGAACCACTTGACGGCCTGCGTCAGCGTGCGGGATTCCTCATCCTGCCCGATCGCCACCAGCTCTGACGGAGTGCGGGAGTGGTCGACGCGCACGACGTTCTGTTCGATGATGGGTCCCTCGTCGAGGTCGCCGGTGACGAAGTGGGCGGTCGCGCCAATCAGTTTCACGCCTCGGGCGTGCGCCTGCTTGTAGGGGTTCGCGCCCTTGAAGCCCGGCAGGAACGAGTGGTGGATGTTGATGATGCGGCCACTGAGCGTTGCGCACAGTTCGGGAGACAGGATCTGCATGTAGCGGGCGAGCACAACGAGCTCGATGTCGTACTCCTCGACGACGTCGAGTACGCGATCCTCGAAGGCCAGCTTCTGGCCGGGGCTGGTCACCGCGTGCGATTCGAACGGCACCCCGTAGAACTCTGCCAGCCCGGCCAGGTCGGGATGGTTGCCGAGCACCAGCGGGATGTCGATCGAGAGCTGGTCGGCGCGGTCGCGGTACAGCAGGTCGTTCAGGCAGTGCCCGGCCCTCGAGACCAGCACCAGGGTGCGCAGGGGCCGGCCGACAACATCCAGCTGCCAGGTCATGTCGTAACGGGCAATCACCGGTGCCAGGGCCGCCTCGAACCCGGCCACATCGATGGATGACTTCACCTGGAGTCGCATGAAGAAGGTTCCCGTGTCGTCGCTCGAGAACTGCTGCGACTCCGTGATGTTGCCGGCGGCGGTGACGATCGCTCCGCTCACGGCGTGCACGATTCCGGGCTGGTCACGGCAGACCAGGGTCAGGATCCAGTGGGTGGAATCGATGCTCACCCGTCAAGGGTAGCGGCGGCAAACCCGTTGACACCGCCGCGCGCCGGGTACTACCGTGGCGGTACCAATTGAACAGGTCTGAACAGGTTCAGTCATCCTTAGCGACGAGGATGCGCGCATCCGGCTCGCCTGTACCAGTCGAGAGGACAACCGTGGCTACCCCAACGACCGAAGCGCCGGCACGAACGCGTGTAGAACTGAACGGCATCAACACCATCCATGAAGACGAGCGCAAGGGCAAGGCCCGCAGCCTGTTCTGGCCCTGGTTCGGAGCGAACGTCTCCGTGCTGGGCCTGAGCTACGGCTCATTCGTGCTCGGCTTCGGAATCTCGTTCTGGCAGGCGACCCTCGTCGGAGTCATCGGCATCGTCGTCTCGTTCTTCCTTTGCGGCGTCATCGCGCTCGCTGGCAAGCGCGGCTCCGCGCCGACCATGATCCTCAGCCGTTCGATGTTCGGCGTCAACGGCAACAAGGTGCCCGCAGTGCTGTCGTGGGTGCTCACCGTCGGCTGGGAGACCGCGCTGACGGCGCTCGCGGTGCTGGCCACCTCGACGGTCTTCGACCGCCTCGGCTGGAACGGCGGTGTAGCGACCAAGATCGTCGCCCTGATTGTCGTGGCGGCCCTGATCGTGGGCGCGGGCGTGATCGGGTTCACCCTGATCATGCGGCTGCAGGTGTGGATCACCTGGATCACGGGCATCCTCACCATCGTCTACATCGTGCTGGCGATTCCGCACATCGACTTCGCCAAGGTCGCGGCCATTCCCGGCGGCTCGGGCGAGGCGCTCATCGGCGCCCTGGTGTTCGTCATGACGGGCTTCGGTCTCGGCTGGGTGAACGCGGCCGCGGACTACTCCCGCTACCTGCCTCGTTCGACCCCCGCGCGATCGGTGATCGGATGGACCACCTTCGGTGCCGCTCTTGCACCGGTCATCCTCGTCATCTTCGGACTGTTGCTGGCCGGTTCGTCGGCCAAACTCAGCTCGGCCATCGGGGCGGACCCGATCGGCGCGCTGACGACGATCCTGCCGATCTGGTTCCTGGTGCCGTTCGCGATCGTCGCGATCCTCGGCCTGGTCGGCGGCGCGGTGCTCGATATCTACTCGTCGGGCCTCGCACTGCTCAGCGCGGGCATCCGCATCCCGCGCCCGGCCGCTGCAGGCATTGACGGCGTGGTCATGATCATCGGCGCGATCTATGTCGCGTTCTTCTCGAGCAGCTTCATCGCGCCGTTCGAGGCGTTCCTCGTGACGCTGGGTGTGCCGGTCGCGGCGTGGGCCGGAATCTTCATCGCCGACATCCTGCTGCGCAGGAAGAACTACGCCGAGGCCGACCTCTACAACCCGCGCGGGCGCTACGGAAACGTGCGGTTGCTCGCCATCTTGTTGATCGTGATCGGAACGGTCGTCGGCTGGGGCCTCGTCACCAACACCTACGGCGTTCCGAGCTGGCTGAACTGGCAAGGCTACCTGCTCGGACCGGTCGGTCTCGGCGGAGTGAAGGGTGCCTGGGCGTACGCGAACCTCGGCGTGCTCGTCTCGCTGCTCATCGGTTTCGTCGGCACGCTGCTCTTCGGGCGTGGCGCGATCCGTCGCCAGGAGGCGCTGCCGCTCGACGAATCCATCGCGGCGTCGAAGTAGTGGACCCTTCGACTGGCCCAGGGGACGATAGCGGCCCAGGGGACGATAGCGGCCCAGGGGACGATGGCGGCCCAGGCATGGCCGGCGGGAGCGCTCCGGTGCTCGTGGTGATCGACATGCAGGTGATCTTCGGGCGACCGTCGAGCCAGTGGTTCACCCCTGGTTATCCGGCGATCGAGCCCACGGTGGCGCGCCTGGTGCATGCGTTCGGCGACCGGGTGGTGTTTACGCGGTTCGTCGCCCCGCCGGTGCCGACGGGTGCCTGGATTCCTTATTACGAGCTGTGGCCGTTCGCGCTGGTGCCCGAGAGCGACGAGCTCTACGACCTCACGGAGGGGATGCGCACCGACGGGCATCCGGTGGTGACGAGTACCGCGTTCGGCCAGTGGGGTGCCGAGCTCGCGAGCACCATGGGCGAGAGCACAGAGATGGTGCTGGTGGGAGTGTCCACCGACTGCTGCGTGCTCTCGACCGCGCTCTCGGCCGCGGATGCGGGCATCCACGTGCGCGTGGTGCAGGACGCCTGTGCCGGGCTCAGCGAGGCCGACCACCAGCGGGCGCTGGATGCGATGGCTCTCTACGGCCCCCTGATCGAGATCGTCGATTCGGCGACGGCGTCGGCACTCGCGAGGGCGGCGTAGCCGTGGCCACGGCGTCCGTTCCACCGCTCAAGCATGAGGCGATCGCCCGCGTGCTCGAGGGTGAGATCCGGCGGGGCAGCATGCCGCACGGGCGCAGGCTGCCTGGCGAGACTGCGCTCGCGGAACGGTTCTCGGTCAGCCGCAACACTGTGCGCGCCGCCCTGGTGGAACTCGGTCAGGCCGGGCTCATCGCCACCCGATCGGGCAAGGGGTCGTTCGTCACCTACGACGGCAACCCGCTCAACGTCGAGCTCGGCTGGGCTCGCGCACTGCAGGAGCAGGGCGTCGAGACCAGGGTCGAGGTGCTGCGGCTCGACGAAACCCGCGACCCCGAGCTCGCGGCGAGCCTCGGTGAGACCAGTGACCGGTTCGTCGTCATCGACCGGCTGCGGTCGGCAAGCGGAGCTGGTATTTCGTACGAACGCTCGCGAATCCCTGCGCTGCCGTCGGTTCGGGCCGCCGTGGCCGACGGCCGTGCCGCAGGGTCACTCACCGACCTGCTGCGCGACGCCGGGCTGATCGCGGCGCAGGGCGAGCAGTGGGTCGAGATCCGGCAGCTGAGCGACGCGGATGCCGTAGTGCTGGGTCGCCGAGCCGGCGACTCCTTCCTGTGGTCGCGCTGCGTGACTCGGGACGCGACGGGCCAGCTGGTGGAGAACGTCGAGAGCCTGCTCGACCCCACCCACTTCAGCCTGCACTTCCAGTTCGCCCAGTCGGGGCTGTCGTGAGCGGCCGGGATTCGGCGCTCGGTGCGCTCTATGGGCTGGCGCTGGGCGACGCGCTCGGAATGCCGACGCAGATGATGTCGCGGCAGGCCATCGCCGATCGCTACGGCCGATTGCGCAGTTTCGAACCCGCAGCCGACGATCATCCGCTCGCCGCGGGGATGACGGCGGCATCGGTCACCGACGACACCGAGCAGGCGTTTCTCGTTGCTCGGCTGCTGGTCGAGGGCCACGGCCACATCGACGGCCGGGTGTTCGCCCGCGAACTCGTGCAGTGGGAAGACGGCATGCGGGCCAAAGGGTCGCTCGACCTGTTGGGCCCGTCGACCAAGCGCGCCGTCGAGGCCGTCATCGAGGGAGCGCCCGTCGACGAGTCCGGTCGCTACGGCACGACGAACGGCGCAGCCATGCGCGTCACCCCGGTGGGGATCGCGGTCGGTTCCAGCGACCTGGGAGGCCTCGTCGACCGCGTCGAGGAGGTCAGCCGGGTCAGCCACAACACCGGCGTTGCGATCGCCGCTGCCGCTGCCGTCGCAACCGCGGTCAGCGCTGCCGTCGACGGAGCGGACCCGGCCCAGGCGATCGGCCTTGCCATCGACGCGGCACGCCGAGGCGCGGAACGGGGATTCTGGGTGGCATCGGCCGACGTCGGCGCGCGCATCGAACTGGCGATCGGGTTCGCCGACCCGTCAGACCCGGAGCGCAGTCTGACGCGCATCTACGAAGTCGTCGGCACGAGCCTGGCCAGCCAGGAGTCCGTACCAGCCGCGTTCGGCATCGTGCGCCTGTATCCGGGCGACCCATGGGAGGCATGCCTGGCTGCCGCCTCGCTGGGCGGGGACAGCGACACGGTCGCGGCCATGGCGGGCGCCATCAGTGGCGCGCTCTACGGGGTGGATGCGTTTCCCGCGGCCGCGCGACGCATCGTCGCGCAAGTGAATAACCTTGACTTCGAGTCGACCGTCGACGGATTGCTGGCGCTGCGGTGACGCGGGCGCCGCGCTGAGGCAGGAATACGCGAGGATGGCACGGCGATGAGGATGGCACAGCGGTGAGGATGGCACGGGAATGAGGCTGGTCTCTGTCGGAAACGTCGTGGTCGACATCCTTGCGCGGGTGCCGCAGCTGCCCGAGCGCGGTGGCGATGTGCTCGCGACCTCCGCCGGCATGTCGGCGGGTGGTGCCCTCAACGCAATGGTCGCAGCAGTGCGCCAGGGCCTTCCGACGGCCTATGCGGGCGGGCACGGCACCGGATTCTTCGGTGACCTCGTCAGGGTCGCGCTTCGCGAAGCGGGCATCCCGAGCCTGCTCGACCCGGCGCCCGACCAGGACAGCGGGTACGACGTCGCCCTCGTCGACGACAGCGGAGAACGCACATTCGTCACCTCGTTCGGTGCCGAAGCCGGCATCAGCACGACGGCGTTGGCCGCAATCGAGGTCGAACCCCTCGATCTCGTGCACGTGTCCGGTTACGGACTGCTCGAGTCGACCAATGGCGCGGTGATTGCCCCGTGGCTCGCCGGGCTCGACTCGCGGGTGCGCGTGCTGCTGGATCCTGGTCCACTTGTGGCGGACATCCATCCGGCCGTCTGGGCGGTCGCACTCGCCCGCGCCAACTGGCTCAGCTGCAACGAACACGAGGCGATTCTGCTGACAGGAGCAGAGGACGCGACGGCAGCGGTGCGAGTGCTCGCCACGCTGTCGCCTGGAGTTCTGGTGCGACTCGGGGCCGGTGGCTGCCTGGTTGCCGCGAGCGGAGAGTTGCATACCGTCGCCGGATTCGACACCACAGTCGTCGACACCAATGGCGCGGGAGACGCCCACGCCGGTGCGTTCCTGGCGGCGCTTGCGGCTGGCCTCTCGCCGGTCGCAGCGGCCGTGCGAGCCAACGCGTGCGCGTCGATCGCGGTCAGCCGATTCGGTCCCGCGACCGCGCCGACGCTCGACGAAGTTGTGCAGCTCGTCGAGTCGGCCGGCCGCGCGGATGAGGCCTGACGCAGGTCGCCCGGAGTTGCTACGCTTGGCCTGTCGCAACTGGCGTTGAGATGGGCAACCATCGGGGAGCGGCTGACACGGCTGGTGGCCGTACGCCTGGGCTGCCGCGACCAAACAACTGATCAAGCCGTTATAAGGAGCGCCAGTGAACTCGTTTAACTCACCATTGTCTGAGGTCGACCCGGAGATCGCCGCGGTCCTAGCCAATGAACTCGGCCGCCAACGCGGCACACTCGAGATGATCGCCAGCGAGAACTTCGTTCCGCGCGCCGTGCTCGAATCGCAGGGCTCGGTGCTGACCAACAAGTACGCGGAGGGCTACCCGGGTCGCCGTTACTATGGCGGCTGCGAATTCGTGGATGTCGCGGAGCAACTCGCCATCGACCGCGCGAAGAGCCTGTTCGGTGCTGCATACGCCAACGTGCAGCCCCACTCCGGCGCATCTGCCAACGCCGCAGTGCTCGCGGCCATCGCCGAGCCGGGCGACAGGATCCTCGGCCTCGAGCTCGCGCACGGCGGTCACCTGACGCACGGGATGCGCCTCAACTTTTCGGGCAAGCTCTACGAGGCGCACGCCTACGGCGTCGACCCGAAAACGTTCCTGGTCGACATGGACGTCGTGCGCGAGAAGGCGCTCGAGGTGCGCCCGAAGGTGCTGATCGCCGGGTGGTCGGCCTACCCGCGCCAGCTCGACTTCGCCGCCTTCCGGGCGATCGCCGATGAAGTCGGCGCAACCCTCTGGGTCGACATGGCGCATTTCGCGGGCCTGGTGGCCGCGGGTCTGCACCCGTCGCCGGTGCCGCACGCCCACATCACCTCGTCGACGGTGCACAAGACCATCGGCGGACCGCGGTCGGGCTTCATCCTGACCAACGACCTCGACCTGCAGAAGAAGATCAACTCCAACGTCTTCCCGGGCCAGCAGGGTGGCCCGCTCATGCATGTCATCGCTGCCAAGGCGACCGCGTTCAAGCTCGCTGCGGAGCCCGAGTTCAAGGACCGCCAGGAGCGCACGATCCGTGGCGCGCAGATTCTCGCCGAACGGCTTACTGCCGCCGACGCGAAGGCGGCGGGCGTCGACGTGCTCACCGGCGGAACGGATGTCCACCTCGTGCTGGTCGACCTGCGCGAGTCGGCGATCCACGGCCAGAACGCCGAAGACATCCTGCACTCCGTGGGCATCACGGTGAACCGCAACGCGGTGCCCTTCGACCCGCGCCCACCGATGACGCCGTCCGGTGTTCGCATCGGAACGCCTGCGCTCGCGACCCGCGGTTTCGGGGACGCCGAGTTCACCGAGGTGGCCGACATCATCGCGACCGCGCTGATGCCGGAACCCGATGTGCTGGCGCTGCGCGAACGCGTGGTGCAGCTCACCGACGGCTTCCCGCTCTACGACGGCCTCACCTCGCCCGGAACCTGGAAGTAACCGTGGTCGCAGTGCGACTCGATGGCGTCGCGACCGCGGCGATCATCAAGGACGAGCTCAAGGGACGAATCGCGGCCCTTGCCGAGAAGGGTGTCAGGCCCGGACTCGCGACGCTGCTGGTCGGGGACGATCCCGGCTCGCTCAGCTATGTCGGCGGCAAGCACCGCGATTCGATCGAGGTCGGCATCGAATCCGTGCGCGTCGACCTGCCCGGCACCGCGAGCGAAGCGGATGTTCGTGCCGCGATCGCTGATCTCAACGCCGACCCGCGGGTGACCGGGTTCATCGTGCAGCTACCGCTGCCCGACGGCATCGACGAGCACGCGATGCTTGAGCTGGTCGACCCGTCGAAAGACGCCGACGGCCTGCACCCGACGAACCTCGGCCGACTGGTGCTCGGCGTCGACGGCACGCTGACCTCGCCGTTACCGTGCACGCCCGCCGGCATCATCGAGCTGGCCCAGCGCTACGGCGTGGAATTCGCCGGGCGCAATGTAGTGGTCATAGGGCGGGGCATCACCGTGGGCCGCCCGCTCGGCTTGCTGCTGACCCGCAAAGGCATCGACGCCACGGTCACCCTGACGCACTCGCGCACCGACGATCTGGCCGCCGAGGTTCGACGGGCGGACATCGTCGTTGCGGCGGTCGGCGTTCCGCACCTGGTGAAGCCCGATTGGGTGAAGCCCGGCGCGGCGGTGCTGGACGTCGGGGTCACTCGTGTCGGCATGACCGAGAGCGGCAAAGCGAAGCTAGCGGGCGATGTCGACCCCGCCGTTGCCGAGGTCGCCGGCTGGCTGTCGCCCAACCCGGGTGGTGTCGGTCCGATGACGCGCGCGATGCTTCTGAACAACGTCGTCCTTGCCGCGGAGCGAAACGCCAACGCGACCTGAGCAATCGGGGGCAGGATTGGCCGTATGACCAGTCACCGCGAGTCCGAAGAGTCGATCGAACTGAACCCGCTGTTCTCTCGGCTGGGGGAGGCGACGGAACTGCCGCGGTTCGTGCTTCCGGATGGCCCGACCCAGCCCGAGACGGCGTACCAGATCGTGCACGACGAGTCGATGCTCGATGGCAACGCTCGGCAGAACCTGGCCACTTTCGTCGGCACCTGGATGGACGGCGAGTCGAAGCTGCTCTACGCCGAGGCCGCCGACAAGAACATGATCGACAAAGACGAGTACCCCCATACCGCGGCCATCGAGAACCGGTGCTGGCGAATGCTCGCCCACCTCTGGGGCTCGCCGGACTCGGCGAAAAGCATCGGAACATCCACAATCGGCTCCTCGGAGGCGTGCATGCTCGGCGGCCTGGCGCTCAAGCGCCGTTGGCAGCACGCCCGCAAGGCAGCGGGCAAGGATGCCTCGAAACCGAACCTGGTGATGAGCGCGGCCGTGCAGGTCTGCTGGGAGAAGTTCTGCAATTACTGGGATGTCGAGCCGCGCTTCGTGCCCATCACCGAGGAGTTCCCCGTGCTCTCGGGACCGCAGCTCGAGCAGTACATCGACGAGAACACCATCGGCGTCGTCGCCATCATGGGCGTCACCTACACGGGCCTCTACGAACCGGTCGCCGAGATCGCGGCCGCGCTCGACGCCCTGCAGAAAAAGACCGGCCTCGATATCCCGATCCATGTGGATGGCGCATCCGGTGCGATGATCGCGCCGTTCCTGCAACCCGGGGTGGTATGGGATTTTCGCCTCGAGCGCGTGCACTCGATCAACACCTCGGGGCACAAGTACGGGCTCGTCTACCCGGGTCTCGGCTGGGTCGTCTGGCGCAGCGAAGACCTGCTGCCCGAAGACCTGATCTTTCGGGTCAGCTATCTCGGCGGGGACATGCCGACTTTCGCGCTGAACTTCTCGCGCCCAGGGGCCCAGGTGCTGCTGCAGTACTACCAGTTTCTGCGGCTCGGCTTCGAGGGCTACCGATCGCTGCAGGGGGCATCGCAGGAGGTGGCGCAGTACCTGTCGTCGGCGATCGGAGCAATGGGCCCGTTCACGCTGGTGAGCGACGGATCCGACATCCCGGTCTTCGCCTGGAAGCTCAAGGACGGCTATGAGAGCAAGTGGACGCTGGACGACCTGTCGGATCGCCTGAGGATGCGCGGCTGGCTGGTTCCCGCCTACCCGATGCCCGACTCCCTGGCCGCCGTCACTGTGCAGCGCATCGTGGTGCGCAATGGCCTCAGTCGCGACCTCGCGAGCGACCTGCTCGACGACATCAAGGCCGAGGTGCACTACCTCGAGGCTCTCGAGGCGCCGATGCCGACTGAGCGTCGGGGTCATGCGTTCCATCACTAGGCTTGATTCATGCGTGCCCCTACCGGTGAACAATTTCGTCTGACCCGCGACACTCCCAACGGCCTCGCGGAGGCCGTGATCGTGCAGGTCGCCGCCTCGATCCGCGAGTTCCGCATCGGCGGAGTCGAGCTGACCGAACCCTACGGCGAGTTCTCCACACCGCCGTGGGGCGATGGCATCGTGCTGGTACCGTGGCCGAACCGTGTCGAAGATGGTCTCTGGAAGCTGAACGGGAAACCCCAGCAACTCGATCTCACCGAACCCGACAAGCACAACGCGATCCACGGTCTGCTGCGCAACACCGCCTACCGGGTCGTCGAGCAGTCCGATGGCTCCGTGACGCTGGGCGCCACGATCTTTCCCCAACACGGTTACCCGTTCGTGCTCGAGACCTCCGTGCGTCACGAGCTCACCGACGACGGGATGACAGTCACCCATCGCATCACGAACGAGAGCGACGAGCCGGCACCCGTGGCGATCGGCTCGCACCCGTTCTTTCAGATCGGCGACGTCGAAACCGAGGAACTCACGCTGGTCGTGCACGCGGGCACCAGGTTCCCCGTGGATGAGCGGCTCAACCCGTCGGCGGAGATCCCGGTCGACGGCACCGACTACGACCTGCGCCAGGGCCGAAAGGTGAGCGAACTCGACCTGGACGACGCCTTCGGCGATGTGACACCGCACAACCAGGTTACGGCCGTGCTCTCGGCACCGGATGGCCGCACGGTGGCGCTCTGGCAAGACGAGAGCTTCCCGTATGTGCAGGTCTTCACGACCCGCAAGTTTCCGCGCGGGACTTCTCTCGTAACCGCGATCGCGATCGAGCCGATGACGGCCCCCGCCAACGCGTTCAACTCCGGCCAGTCGCTGCGCTGGCTGAACCCCGGCGAGACCTGGCAGGCGTCGTGGGGCATCCGTTACACGGTGCCGACCGCGTAGTCGAGTGAGCACCCCGATCGCCTCATGATCTCGACCGCCCTGGCTCGCGCGCTACGCGATTCCGGCCTGGTCTGGCATCCGGCCGCCGGCGATGCGTTTCGCATCGACCGCGTCGAGGTCGACGATGAGATCTTCTACCTCAGCGACATGACCGTCGAGGCGCACGACCTGACGACGGGAACGGAACTGGGCTTCAACGGCACCACGGAGTGGGCGCTCGACTCTGTGGCGATCGAGGACGCGGTGTGGCTGCCCAACGAGACCCAGCTGAGAACCCTGCTCGGCAGGTCGTTCCGCAGCCTGGCGATCGTCGACGGTGCGGCCGTCATTCTCGCCGAAATCGATGGCGTCGCATCCGAATACTCGGATGTCCTGGCCGAAGACGCGTACGCCCGCGCGCTGATCGCCCTTCTGGACGCGGTCAGCTCCTAGGGGCGACGGGAGCGCACGAACGCGAACGCTCCGAGCACGAGGGCGATGACCCCGAGCGCGAGGCCCGCGGTGCCGAGAATCAACGCGGTCGATGCAGTGGATGCGGCCGAATCGGTCGCCGCCAGCGTGACCCCGCTCTCAGTGTCGGTAGGGGGCGCGTCGTTGATGTACAGCACGGGCGCCGGATTATCGGGCTCCTCGCCGCCGCGAGGAGTCACCTGGTTCCACGCGACGATCTTGCCGTTCGAGTAGGTCTGGTACGTCGGAAACTCGACACTGCCGGTGTCGGGTGTCAGGTCGAGAGCGACCGGGAACTCCTGGAACTGGCCAACCTTGATCGAGACGCCTTTGTCGGCCACGTAGATGACCTTGACCGGCGCCTCGGTGACCTGCACGCCGTCGTTCATGATCGGCTTTGCGAGCTTCGCCTCGACGATATGCGCGGTCCAGCCGGGTACCGGTTGATATTCCGCGCCCGCGAACGGGGTCTTCGTCGGCAGGTCGATCTCGACCCGGACCGTGCCCGCGTTCTCCATCTCGTTGGGCACGCGGAAGGTGACCTCGATGTCGTCGCCAGGGGCGGCCGTGTTCGGACTGATCTTCACGTGTGCGTCGGCCGCGAGCGGGGCACCCAGAACGAGGATGGCGACCGCCGCGACAGTGGCGATGCTTCGGGGGGCGATGCTTCGGGCGGCGAACCTGGTCGTCATAGGGCCCGATTCTATGTGGCGAAAATGAGCCCAAGCTGAAGCGGGATGGCCCAAACGGCTTGCCACCGCGCTCCGAATTACAGGCAACAGTCGAAGTTCCTCGCGAGCGATCGGGAGTCCCCATGAAGGCACCGCACCACACGTCCTACGACGGTCTTGAAATCGTTCGTCTCGGGCGCGCCGAATGGCGGGTCAACGACTCGACCGAATCCGGTCGCCTGCTCGGCTACATCGAACGCCAGAACGCCGGGCGCTACGAGGTGATGTGGATGACCGACCCGATGCGGTGGGGGTATGCCGCGTCGTTCGACGAAGCCCTGGTCGCATTCGGCGACAGCTTGCGCTTCAGCGGCGAGGTGTTCGATGAGCGGGCGGAGAGCGCTGACCGCGCTTCGACCGCATCCCGCCTGCGTCGATCCACCTGGCTGCGGACTCCGCGGCTCAGGGCGTCGCGGCGACCGGACGTGGCTTAGCGCAGTCGTACAACAGCTGGGTCAATCCCGAGGTGACCCGGAAGCTGCCGTGCAGCACCACCGTGCAGTGGCCCTGGACCCACGACCGAGTCGCAGCGACATCCGGGTTGGCGACCTGTGCTGCGACAGTGTCGCGATTGAGCAGCACGAAGCGAAGCGCGCCCGTGCTCACCAGGTGCGGCACAGTACCGGCGGTCGGGTCGGGCGCTCGCCGTGAGAACCCGCCAAGCGGCAGTGTGTCGCCGGAGCTGTCGAGAAGAAAGTTGACCGCGATCGGCATCGAGTCGGTCGCGAACAGCAGTTCGCGGTCGCCGTTCCGCGCGGTGATGTAGCGGTACAGCCGCCACTGGGCTGCATCCAGCGTGGGCGCGGGCGGCACCTGGAATGGCGGGCGAAGCAGCGGAGGCGGAGCGGTTGAGTCATCGGCAGCGCCGTGCGTGCCGGGGATGATCCGTTTCGTGGTGGCGATGACGCGCGGCCCCGCGAACGCGTCGCTCGCGCTTCCCCCGCCGCCAGGTCCGAGCACGCAGAGCGACCACACCATGGGAGCAAGCACGGTAGCGAGCACCGCGACAGCGACGGCGGCTCCCAGGGACCGGCCAGGGGTCGCCGTCGCGGCGTGACCCGGGCGCGCGGCGAGCAAGCTCAGCACTACGACCGCGAGCATCCCGAGCACGGCGACCGGCGCGAGCAGGAATTGCAGCTTCGCCGACGCCGACAGGATGATGCTCACGGACCACGCCGTCTGCACGAGCACCGCTGCAGGAAGCAGCACCCACGACCAGCCCGCCGCTCGGCGGTAGAGCTGCCAGCAGCGAGCACTCGCGGCAAGGGCGAGCGCGCCCAGCGGCAGCGCGATCTCAGCGAAGTAGGTGGCGTGCGGAACGAACGCGACCGAGAGCACTGCGGCGGGAACGACGAGCCAGAGCGCGAGGCCCATGACAATCCCGCGATCGGTCGCGACGGCCGGCGTCGAAGCCGTGTGACGGCGAGAGCGCAGCACCATCAGCTCGAGCACCAGGCCGAGCACGGCCAACGGCAGCAGCCAGCCGATCTGCGTCGTGAATTCGGGCAGTAGGAGCTTGAACAGGCTGTGACCGGCGGCGCTCGTTGCAGTTCCGTTGGCCACGCCGGGATCGGCCGATGCGAGCTGCGGCAATGCGCCGGGAACGAGCCCCGGCACAATGCGGTCGACGCCGTTGTAGCCGAACACCATCGAGAAGATGTTGTTGTTCGTGCTGCCGTCGATGTAGGGGCGACTGCCCGCGGGAACGAGCTGGATCGCGGTCACCCAACCGAGCGACAGCGCGACGACGACGACCGCGCCCACGGCGATGCCGAGGATGCGGCGTCGCAGCGGCGACGGGCTTCCAACCAGCCACATGATGGCGAGCGCCGGAAGGATGAGCCACGCCTGCAACATCTTGGCCTGGAAGCCGACAGCGACCCACGCCAGCGAAACGAGCACCCAGGCGAGGCGTCCGCCTGCGACCGCGCGCTGCATGGCGCTGAACGCCAGCACCATGCACATGGTGAGCATGCCGTCTTCCATCGGTCGGCCGAACATCGCCGCGAGCATCGGAGTGAAGGCCACCAGCGCGGCAAGAGCAATTCCGAATGGCGCGCCCCGCCATCGAGCGCCGATCGCATAGCTCGCCACGATCGTGATCGCACCCTCGATCGCTTGCGGCAGCGACAACGCCCACGCCGAAAAACCGAAGAGCCGAGCGGAGAGCGCCTGGGGAACCAGGAATCCGGCGAGCTTGTCGAGCGTGGTCGTGGCCGACGGATTGAGCGCCCCGAAAAACAGCGCTCGCCCGTTCTCCGACATGCTTTTGGCCGCAGCGGCATAATAGGTCGACAGGCCGCTGTATCCGATGTTCCAGGTGTAGAGCGTCAGCGCGACGACGACGATGAGCGCGAGGCTCGGCAGCACCCACGGTTGCTGGTGCCGGAATACCGTGCGCACGGGCAAGCTATCGGTCTCGGCGCGGGTCGAGGTCACGCACTAAGAATGCTGGTGCAAAATGCTGCGCGAGTGGGAGTTCGTGCCTGAAACCTGAGCCTTCTCACAGATCCAGACTACGGGGTTAGCACGATCCGTTCGGTCGGTCGATCTCGTGCGCTCCAGAGGGATTCGACATCGGCGAGTGGCGCCGCGATGGCATCGATCGAGAACGTTCCACGATCGATTTCGTCGACGAGCGACGGCAGTGTCTCGAGGATTCCGCGCGCGCTGACCGAGCCCTGCCCGCTGCCGAGGAAGTGGATGTTGGCCTGCCGAAGAGCTGCGGAGGGCAGCGTGATGTCGGGTCCCGCGATCGCCCCGATCTGCACCCAGGAGAGCAGGCGGCCGCGGTCATCCCGGCCGGTGAGCAACGGCATGATCGCGAGTTCGGCGGGTTTGCCCCAGAGGTAGTCGATCACGACGTCGACGTTGCCCGCCTTCGCCGCGATGTCGGCGGCGACCGCGTCAGGCTCTGCGGCCAGATCGATCGTTGCGCTGGCCCCGAGCGCGCCGAGGGCGGCGAGCTTCTCGGCGCCGCGCCCCGCGGCGACGACGCTCGATGCCCCCAGGTGCAGCGCGATCTGGATGGCGAGTTGCCCCGCCGAGCCCGTGCCGCCCAGCACGAGCACCGACTGGCCGGGCTCGAAGACGATGCGTTTGCGAAAGACGACCCACGACGACATGGCCGGGTTCATCGCGGCCGCGAGCAGCACCGGGTCGGCATCGACAGGCAGCGGGATGCTGCGCCGCGGGTCGATGACAGTCTGTTCGGCCATCGCGCCGTAGGTGGTGTCCGGCAGCAGGAAGTAGACCAGCGAGCCGTCTGCCCGTCGCCCGACCCCGTCGATGCCGGGGATCAGGGGAAGCTCGTCGGTCGACGTGTAGTGGGTGCCGGCGGCCTGGGATCGCACGCGCGGGTGGAGGCCGGAGGCGAGCACATCCACGATCTCCTCGCCGTCGTGAGCGACCGGAGCCGCGAAGTGCTGGTAGCGCGGCGGCGCGCCGAACTCGGTGACTACTGCTGCGTGCATCACACGCTCCTTGCTAAATGGTTGGTGACACCAAGTATATACTTGGTGTCACCAACTAATTCACGTAGTGTTTCGACATGGCCGAGAATTCCCACAGAGCACCGACCTCGCCGACTGTCGACGCGCTCGTGCAGCTGAGCTTCACAGTGCAACTGGTGCTCACACGGGTCGCCGCGCAGCACGACCTGTCAGTGACACAACTGCGGCTGCTTGGCATTTTGCGCGACCGCACGCCAACGATGGCGGCGATCGCCGCGTTCCTCGAACTCGACCGGTCGTCCGTGTCCGGGTTGATCGATCGTGCAGAGCGCCGCGGCCTCGTCGCCCGCCACACGTCCGAAAAGGATGCGCGGGTCACGCTGGTCGAAGCGACGCCCGCCGGGTTCGCCGTCGCCCGGCAGATCGCGGCGACCGTCAGCGACTCGCTCGAGACCCTGCTCGCCGCCGCATCGCCGGTCGACCGGGCCAGCCTCGAGAAGCTCGCCGCGACTCTGCCCCAGCCCTGACTGCTATCGGTCGTCGCTGTTTCCAACGGTCGTCAGGTAGAGGCGGTGACTGGTGATCAGCAGTGACAGCCAGCCGCTTCCGGTGACCCAGCCCACCAGTACATCGGTGAACCAGTGGGCGCCGAGCAGCACTCGGCTGAGGCCGACGGTGATCGACGTTGCGACCGCCGCGCCGATCGTGGTGACCTGCGGCAGGTTGCGTCGCTGCTGCAGTACGAGCAGGTAGGCGATCACGCCGGCCAGCGTCGTTGTGTTGAGGGTGTGGCCACTGGGGAAGGACGGGGAGGTCTCGTAGGGCGCAATAGCGTCACGCCGGGGCGGCCGATGGCGCCCGACCATATCTTTGCCGCCGAGCGTCAGCAGCAGGGAGCCCGCGCCGGCGACGGCGGTCAGCAGCAGCGGGGTTCGACTGCGCTGGCGGATGCTCAGTCCACCGGCTACGGCGAGCGCGGCGATCGGCAGGCCGACCGGCCCGAAAGCGCGCGCGATCACCGCGGCCGCGTCGTCCAGCTCGGGCGAGCGCATCCGTTTGGCCCGCTCCAGTATCGGGCGATCGACGGCTTCGATTCCGTCGTCGCCCGAAACGGCATCGTAGATGCGAGTGGTCAGGTAGGTGGCGCTTGCCGTGAGCAGCATGCCGCCGGCCAGCGACACAATGAGCGCTCCGTGTGAGCCGATGCGTCGGGCGAGACGTTCGTGTGCCCCGGCGACCTGTTTGCCCGCGGGCGTCGTCCAGGTCGTGACATCCAGCGGGCCGACGAAACGCTCATCATGCTCACGGTTCTGGGGCCGGCCCGTGCGCTCGCTCATCGTTTGATTCTCTCCCGTCGACCCCACGACGGGGCGAGCGACGCAGCACGACCAGCGCCACCAGACCCGACGCGACGTAGAGGCTGCCCTGGATCTCGAGCAGCAGCATCAGCTGCGTGTTGCCGAGCAGGCCGGCGGCCAGCATGCCCGCCGCCTGGCCGAGAGCCGAGACCAGGCCGAAAGCGGTGAATGCTGCGCCGCGCTCGGAGTCTCTCGTGCTGGTCTGGAACTCCGTGACCAGCCCCGTATCCAGAAAGACGCCGGGGGCGCCGACGAGGATGAACAGCACGATGAACCACGCGGTCTCGGTCGTCAGGAGGCTGAGGTTCCACACGACGAGCGAGATAACACCGAAGGCGAGGGTGCTCAGCCCGACCAGGATGCGGGTCGAGACCGACTTCGCAAAGAAGCCCAGCACGAGACCGGCTGCGATCGAGCCGACCGCCTGGATGCCCCGCAGCAGTCCGACTTCCGAGTCGCTGCCGTGCAGCTGGCGAACCACGAAAAGCACGAACAGCACGAGGAAGAGCCCCTGCGAGACGCTGGTGAGGAACACCACCACGTACGACCCGCGCAGGCCTCGCAGGCGCAGCGCGGCGAGCAGCCCGCCGCCGCGCCGCGACTTCGGACCGGCATCGGAGTCATCGATCGCTGCGCCCGGATGCGCATGCATCGCCACGATCAGCGCGGCGGAGACGACGTAGCTGGCGGCGTCCGCGACAACGACAGCACTCACTCCGCCGAACGCCAGGATCACGCCGCCGAGAGGGCCGCCGACCAGCCGCGCCAGGTTCTGGTTCAGGCCGACCAGGGCATTCGCGGAGACCAGCTGGTTTTCGCCGACGAGTCGCGGCAGCAGCGAATTCTTCGCCGGGTCGAACACCCCGCCGAGCGCGGCTTCCGCGGCGATCACCGAATAGAGCAGCGGCAACTGGTCGGCCGTGTGCACGAGCGCGAGCGGGATGAGCGCCAGGCCCTGGAGCACGTTCACCGTGATCATCAGGCGGCGCGCATCGAAACGGGAGACGATGCGCGAGAACAGGGGCGCCAGCAGCACCAGCGGTGCGAGTTCGAGCAGCAGGGCGACAGAGGTGCCGAACGCCGACCCGGTGAGCCGCAACACGACCAGGGGGAGCGCGATGAACAGCAGCCAGTCGCCGGCGTCAGAGACGAATCCCGCCGACCAGAGCAGCCGGAAATCGCGCACGCTGAAGGCGCTGGACCCGCGCCGGATCGCGGGGGCGGCCTGGGTCATGAGGCCGTCATCCGAAGGTCGGGCGCGCGAACGCCGTGACAGAGCAGTAAGCGATGCCCGCCTCGGCGGGGGCGTCGTCCCGCGTTGCAGCGATGTAGGGCCGCAGGAGCGCGTCGACAGCGCTGACGAGCGACCGCAGTTCGTCGGGGGTGACGGCGAGCGCGTAGGCGGAATACGCCTCGGCGCCCTGCCACGCGGGGTCGGCGTCGACGCGGTTCAGCGCCTCGCGTGCGAGCTGGTAGTCCAGCTGCAGGGACGCCCCGGTGAAGGCTTTTGCGGCGACGCTTGTCGCGGTGTTGTCGGGGTCGGCGGAGATACCGGTGAACACCGCCCGCCAGGGGCGCTCGCGGCCGTCCGCGGATTCGACCGGTTCGACGAGTCCGTAGCGGGCGAGGATCCGCAGGTGATAGCTGGAATTGGACGGGTTGTCGCCCACGGCGCGAGCGCACGCCGATGCGGTGGCGGGCCCCCTGGACATGAGGTAGCCCAGGATGTCGAGTCGCACCGGATGAGCGAGCGCTTCGAGTGCTTCGGGATCGCTGATCTCGCGTCGACGTTCCTCGGCCATGCGGCCCCTTTCTGAAAGACTCTTTCAGAACTCTAAGCTGTTCGGCTAGAGTCTGCAAGACTCTTTCAGGGTTTTGGGCGCAGGCTGCGCGCTCCAACCGACGCGTCGGCGAGATGCGGCAGGAACGCGTTCCACGCCTGTCGCCGAATGCGTCGGGGGTCGTCTTCGACCCGGTCGGCTTCGTCGATGATCAGGGTCGACCGCGTGCCCGCCGTGTAATCGGGCCATTCGTCGCCGGGCGCGCCGCTCACGGCGAATTCCACCCAGTTGCGGCGCATCCGCTCGCCGGCTGCCGCATACGCCCTGCGGCCGCCCAGCGAAGTGATGATGCGCGGGATGGGGCCGTCCAGTTCGTCGAAGAGCGTAAACATCTCGAGACCGTGGGTCGCGTCGAGTCCGACGAGTTTCAGCATCGGCGGCGCGAAATCGAAACGGTACGCCCAGACCGGGGCGAACCGCGAGTGGAAATCGGCAACGCGGGTAGACGGATACCAGAAGCCGTAGTCGCCGGCGAAGTCGGCTGCGTCACGCGGCGCCGGAAGTCCGGGATACACCGCATGCATGAGCTCGCGCGATGACTCCGGTGCCGCGTCGAACAGGGCGTGGATGCGCGCCGGAGTGCGCGGGATCACGTCTACCCGGCCACGGAACAGTGATCCTTCGCGATCGTTGCTTCCGATGATCATGGGCACCCGGTGGGCCCGCCCTGACTCGAACGCGGCCATCGGGTGCTCGGGCAGAACATCGTCGTCGACGACCGGGGCGAGGCAGAACATCCCGGGGTATTCGTCGGGGGTCTGCTGCTGCAGCCCGGTCGACGCCTGGAGGAGGCCTCGCACAGGCGCGGTCGCCAGCAGGTGGTTGACGGCTGCGGCATCCTCGTGGTCGACGGACGCGCCGCCTCGGCCGGCGAGCAGCTCGACGAAGTCCGCCGCCCACTGCGCCGCGGAATCGCGGCTGTAGACGGCATCGGCGGGAGCGCTCTGGGCGATTGCGCCGACGAACAGGTTCTCGGCCGATGGTGTTGCCATCAAAGTGATCACCGCGTTCGCGCCCGCGGACTCTCCGAAGATGGTCACATTCGAGGGATCGCCACCGAACGCGGCGATGTTGGCGTGCACCCAGCGCAGCGCTTCGACCTGGTCTCGCAACCCGAGGTTGCGCTCGAAGGGACGATCGGGTGTGGAGTAGCGACTGAAGTCGAGATAGCCGAGCGGGCCCAGCCGGTAGTTGAAGCTCACATAGACCACGGGGCCCGCGTGGATGAAACTGCGCCCCTGCTCAGAAAACTCCCGCGACGACCCCGAGCTGTAACCGCCCCCGTGGATGAAGACCATCACGGGCAACCCCGGGGGTCGGTGGCCGACATCGCTTGGCGCGTTGACGTTCACAGTGAGGCAGTCTTCGCCTGATCCCCGAAGCGAGGGCGCGCCGGTGCGTAGGTCGCGATGCAGCTGCGCGCTCGACGTGCCGAACCGTGAGGCGTCCCGCTCGCCCTTCCAGGGGATGACCGGTGCCGGCGCTCGAAGACGAAGCGCTCCGACGGGGGCTGCGGCGTAGGGGATCGCGCGCCAGGAATCGATTCCGGCGCGGCTGATGCCGCGCACGGCACCGCCGTCGACGTGCCGCACCAGGTCGTTCGATCTCATGAGCGTGGTGGCGACCAGGGTCTGGGGTCGCCGCTTTACGGCAAAAATAGGCGCTGTGCGCACGTAGCGACAGACATTGACATTTCGTCGTAGTAGGTGTCGGGCGGCGGTCGTCTAGCGGGGCTGTTCCGATTTGTGTTCGGCGCGGTCGGAGTATCGCGCGAGAAAGTCGCCGCCGGCGACTATGCCTGCAGCAGCCCGGAGCCCAGTGAGCACCCCGAAGACAGCCGGCGCTACGAGGTCGATAGCGACAGCGGTGAGATCGACGTCAGCGGGGAGGTCGCCTCGCGCGGTGGCGCGGCGCAGAATCGGCTGCGCTGCAGCGATGAGCGGGTCAGACGGACGGATGAGGGCGGCCACCTTCGCGTCGTGCTGGGCCTCGCCGACGAGAGCGCGGTAGGCGGCTCCGGCGTGCGACGACGTCAGAAACCGGTCGACGGCCTCGAGAAAGGCGTCGATCTCGTCCGCGCTGGACGATGCCGGGTCGATGACCAGCTCCGTCGCGGCATCCTGGGTGACCGCTTCCAGCAGGATCTGCGCCTTCGAATCCCACCACCGGTAGACGGTCTGCTTGCCGACACCGGCACGAGCAGCGATGCCCTTCATCGTCATCGCGGCATAGCCGTCCTCGACCAGCATGTCGTCGACCGCGTGCAGCACAGCCATGCGAGCTGCGTCACTTCGCGGCCGCCCGATCGCGGAATTCTTATCGATGTCACTCACGTCGTCGCCCTTTCTATGGTTATGCCGGGTGGTTATGCCGGGTCGCCGGATGCGGCCGCACGGCGGGCCCCGGATCGCGCGTACAGCGCGGCGACGATGGTGCCTGCCACCAGCACCGCAGCGCAGAGTGCGATGGAATTGGGGATGCCCATCAGGGCGCCCAGCACGCCGAGCGTGATGCCGTTGCCGACGCGCAGCCCGCTGGCGAACATCCCGTAGACGCCGTATACGCGACCACGGTCCTCCGCTGGTGCCTCGAGCTGCACGATCGACTGGGTTATCGACATCGAGGCGATATTGGCGACGCCTCCGATCACGAGCACGACGATCGCGAGTGCGTAGCTGTGCGTGAGTGCGAAGACCAGCGTCATTATGCCGAAGCCCGCCGTTGCGATGATCGCTGCCCGTGCACTGGGCTTGATGACTCCCGTCGCCTCGAGCACGAACCCGCCGACCACCCCGCCGAAGCCGTTGGCGAGCAGCAGCACTCCATAGGCGAGTCCTGCTGTTCCGGCGCCGAGCTCGTTCGCAAAGGTCGGCATGGACACCTGCAGCGCACCGCCGATTGTCACCGCCACGAGACCGGCGAGCACGATCATGCTGACCAGAAGGCGGTTGCTTCGCAGCTCACCGAGCAACCTGAACGAACCGAGCAGGCCCACTCGAAGTCGTGGAGCGACATCCGAGGCATCCCTGGTGTGGCCGGTGAAGGCCGTTCGCGCCATGACGATGGTCATCGGAACGTAGAACAGCACGTTCGCGAAGATGCCGAGCGTTGAACCCAGGCCGAGCAGCAGTGCCGAGCCCACCACCGGGCCGAACAGTACGCCCAGGCTGCGGAAGGTCGCGTTCAGCCGCACCGCGCTGGGCAGGTCTTTGCGGTCGACGAAGTCGTGCAGCATCACCTGCTCCGCGGGACCCCAGAGCGCGCCGGCGCAGCCGTGCAGCACGAGCAGGATGCAGGCCTCCCACACCTGCAGGGTGCCGCTGAGGAACAGCACGCCCCAGGTGATCGAGACGAGCATGAACAGGCCCTGCGCAGCCTGGATGAGTCGCCGGCAGTCGTAGCGTTGAGCAAGCGACCCGAACCACACGGACAGCAGCAGGAACGGAAGCCAGTGGCTCACCACCTCGAAGCCCACGAGCGCGGGTGAGTGGAATTTCTGCCACAGCACCCAGTAGGTGATGACATGCTCGACGTTGTCGGCCATCATCGACAGGCCTGCGGCAAACAGGTAGGGGCGGAAGTTCGGGTTGCGCAGCGCGGCGAAGCGGCGGGGCAGTTCAGGATCCGGCGCTGTCACGGCATCCGAGGACATGGTTCTCCGAGTGTTTCGAGTCAATGTGTCTCGAAACAGTAACACGTTAAGAGACACGGTGTCTCGTTACCCCGAGGTCGTTGTCCCCAGAATGGCTCGGCAACTGCCGCGCCGGCCGACGAAGACTTCAGCGCGCGGCTGCGGGGTCCTTCACTGCATCGATCAGCGACATGAGCACGAAGGTGCCGATCAGGGTGCGGACATCCTTCTCGGTGATGTCGGCGATCGTGGCGATCTCGGTTGTCGTCAGTTGGGCGTTGGCCAGCAACGTGATCGCGCGCAACTGCTGCGCGGTGTGCGGCATCGCCGCGAGGTCCGGCCAGCGGCGCAGCTTGTAGCGCAGCGCAGGGTCGACCCGGGTGAACAGCACGCCGGAACCCGTTCCCGCCCTCCACAGTAGAGGCTCGATGTAGCGTCCGGCGACGGCCGGCCCCACCGACTCGGCCCGGGGCACCGTGGTAACCACGAGGTCGATGGGATGCGAGGGGAAGCTGTCGAGCGACGACTCCCACCAGTAGGTGCGCTCGTGCATGTCGATCGTGATCGTCGGGATCGAGGCCGCGCTCGCCGTCACGATATCGTCACCGGCGCTCAGCAGCGCGAGCGTGAGTGCGCTCCAGTCTGCAGCGCTGTCGGGGACGAATTCGGTCGCTGCGTTCGATCCAGCGGGTTTAGCGCCCAGGGCCAGCTTCGGCTCTGCGGTCGCCTCCTGCGGTGGCACCGCGACCCGGTTTGTGTCGCCGACTGTTTCGCCCTCGGGCCGTTCGTCTTCGGCCCACTGCAGCGGCGCCGGGCGAGGCGCGGCGGTCGCGCGCGAGACACCGGAGCGGGAGGCGGTGACCTGTGTGGTCCAGTTCCGGCTGTCCCACCAGCGCAGGTCGGCCTGGCCGAGTGGATCGGCATACCAACCTTCGCGGCGTGTTCCACGATCTGTCATTTTGAAGCGCCTCCGGGTTGCGCACGGTGATACTGGGAGGGTTACCGACAGAGCGACGCGGGATTAGGGCGGGTTCAACCTCGCGGGTACGAGGGGTAACGACGTTCGGGACTTTCTGTAATCCATAGCTTTTTGCATGTGGCTCACGACCGGCATCCCCGGTTTGGGGGGTACGCGCGCGGCAACCGCGGAAACAAGCGACAGAACGCTCTGTATGTCCCCCCTATTGGGTGGGCGTTTGCCACAGAAATTCGCTGTTTTCGGCAATCCGATCGCCTGGAAAAGCCGAGCCACATTTCCAACGCCGGATGCCAAGCTTGAGTATGACCACAAGCAACGAGTCTTCTCTTCCCAGCTACCCGAAGGGCCCGACGACCCCGACTGCCAATTCGACCGCTGTCAGGCCGCCGGTGCCTACCCAGGTGAACGTGGCGTTCTGGCTTTACATCGTCGCGGCGGTTATCAGCCTCGCCTCGGTCGTCATCGTGTTCGCGACCATCGGTCTCCTCCGTGCGGCGGCCAGGAGCCAGCTGGCATCCCGGGGCGCCAGCCTGACGAGCTCGCAGCTGGACGCCGCAGTCACTGCCGGGATCATCGTGTCCGTCGTAGTGGCCGTAGTCTTCCTTGCCGCCTACATACTGTTCGCGGTCTTCCTGCGCCGAGGCGCAAACTGGGCGCGCATCGTGCTCCTGGTGTTGACGGTGCTGTCGCTTCTGTCGGTCACCAGCGACTACGGCATCGGCGCCCTGCGCGTCGCCGTGGGAATAGTCGCAACGATTCTGGTCTTCCTGAAGCCGGCCAGCGATTATTTTCGCGACGTCAAGGCCAGCAAGCAGGTCGTGGGCTAGCCCGGGTTCACAGACTGGCGGACGTGCACGGGCGTCCGCACTCAGTTGATTCACGCGCCTTCGAGGATGAGGCGTCATTCCGGCACATCTTACGAACTGGTGACGATGGCTGCGTCGGGCCGCCGATCCCAGCAAACCCATGGAATCGAAAGCCATTATGAGCGGTGGGCCCCGTCGGGCTCGAACCGACGACCAACGGATTAAAAGTCCGATGCTCTACCAACTGAGCTAGAGGCCCGCACCACCAAATGTATCGTGTCCGACGCCGGGCACTCGCACGAGCACCGAGGAGACACCGCCGATGGGATTGTTGCTGGTCGGCTTCATCGGCGGTCTCCTCACCGGCATCTCACCCTGCATCATCCCGGTGCTGCCCGTCATCTTCTTCTCCGGGGGCACCGAGGCAGCACGACCACTCACCGAGACCGGCCGGCCGCTCGGCGGCCGACGACCCTACCTGGTGGTGCTGGGGCTGGTCGTCAGCTTCAGCTTCTTCACCCTGGTCGGCTCGTTCCTGCTGAGCCTGCTGCACCTGCCGCAGTCGACGATCATCTGGATCGGAATCGTCTTCCTGCTGCTGATCGCGCTCGGCCTGCTCGTGCCCCGGTTCGAGCGCATCCTCGAGAAGCCGTTCGCCTGGATTCCTCAGCGGCAGGCCACCGGTGACCACGGCGGATTCCTGCTGGGCATAGCGCTCGGAGCCGTGTTCGTGCCGTGCGCGGGCCCGGTGCTCGCGGTGGTCGCTGTGGCCGGTGCGAAGGGTTCGATCAGCCTCAACACCCTCGTCGAGACGCTTGCGTTCGCCATCGGCGTCGCCATCCCGCTGCTGATCTTCGCGCTCGCCGGTCGCCGTCTCGCCGAGCGGGTGAAGGCGTTCCGACGCCACCAGCGCGGCATCCGCGTGACCGCGGGCATCGTCATGATCGCACTGGCCGTCTCCGTGGTTCCGCTGTACAACGTGCCGGGAGCGCTGCTCACACTCATCCCCGACTACACGAGTAACCTGCAGGCGGCGACCGCGAGCGTCGGCGGAACCATCGGATTCGGCAGCGCGAAGACGAAGACCAGCTCCGCTTCGGCCTCGAGCGGCAGCACCGCCTGCACCGCAGAGGCGTCGAACCTCGTCGACTGTGGAACAGCGCCCGAGTTCACCGGCATCGACCAGTGGTTCAACACGGCCGACAACAAGCCCATCACGCTGAAGAGCCTGCGCGGCAAGGTCGTGCTGATCGACTTCTGGGCGTACTCCTGCATCAACTGCCAGCGCTCCACGCCGCACCTGAACGCGTGGTACAGGTCGTATCAAAAGGACGGCTTCGTGATCGTCGGGGTGCACGCGCCCGAGTATGCGTTCGAGCACGTGCCGGCGAACGTGCTGGCGAGCGCGAAACAGCAGGGAATCAAATACCCGATCGCCCTCGACAACGACTTCGACACCTGGACCGCGTACGGCAACCAGTACTGGCCCGCCGAATACCTGGTCGATGCGAAAGGCCAGGTGCGTCACATCTCGTTCGGCGAGGGCGACTACAGTGCCACCGAGAAGCTGATTCGAACCCTCATCCAGCAGCAACACCCCGGCATCACTCTGCCCCACGCAACGGATGTCGCCGACACCACGCCCACGAGCACGCTGACCCCCGAGACCTACCTCGGGTCGAGCCGAGCCCCCGCGGCGAGCTTCAGCAGCCCGTCGGGCTACCAGACCGGCACGGCGACCTACGCCTTCCCGGCCGCCTCGCTCGCGCTCAACGACTACGCGTTCAGCGGCGCAATCACGGTCGCCGGCGAGTCGATCACGGCGGCGGGAGCGGGCTCCGCCATCCGGATTCACTATGAGGCAAGTCACGTCTACCTCAACGTGAGCGGCACCGGAACGCTGACGGTGACCGACTCCGCTGGCACCCGCACGATCGCGATCTCGGGCACCCCGAATATCCACGACCTCGTCGCGCCGGGAGCCGGCTACCGCAACTCGACCCTGACGGTCACGCTCAGCAAAGGCATCAGCGCCTACTCGTTCACCTTCGGATAGCCGGCTACGCGGCCATCTAGGCTGGATGCGATGGCCGACGATTTCCACAAACCCACGCAGTACTCCGGCGACAAATTCGACACCTATGAGGGTGGCGAGGACCCGGCGCAGATCCTGCGTGTGGCACACGACACAGCGCACGCCCTGGTGAACCGGGCCCGCGAGAACGACGACCCCGAGGTGCTCGACCGTCTCATCGCCTACACGGATGAGCACGGCATCGATGCGATCGCCGAGCTGTGGGCTCGCTCGAGCCCCCGAAGCCTGCCGGGAGCGCTCTGGCGCCTCTACCTCGTGCGGCTGCTGATTCGGCAAGACCCGGCCGGCACGAGCCTGCTCTTCCAGCGCGGCAGCGAGGTACTCGAGACCATCGACACCGTCGTGGCGGGTGCGCCCATGCCGACGGGTCCGGATGAGATCACCGAGTTGGCCGACGAGATCCTGCGCGGGGTCTTCGTCGGGGACTTCTCGATCGCACTCGATCGCGCCGCCGCCTTCTGCCGGGTTTGCGCCGCCGGCGCGACAAGCATCGCGGATGACGCGGACTTCGTGTCCGACGAGCGAGCGGCGGAGCTCACAGCCCGCGCCGACCGCTTCGCCACGACCGCCGACGAGTTCGCGGCCTGTGCGCGACTGCAACGCAGCTCGCAACTGGACTGAGAAAACGACCGCACGCCGAACCGGGCGTCCAGCGGACCGATAGTCGAGCATCCGCTAAAATGGGTAGTCCGGGCCGCAGTAACCCCGGGCTCCACTAATAGCCGCTTCGAGCGGCCTTGCGCCGAGAGGCGTTCTGCGGCCCGGACCACCCCTATCTGGTCGAGTGGCGCCGCCCAAATGGCCAACCTGAGCGTTTCCGTCATCGACCAAACCGCATCCGCATCCGTGCCGAATCCCCTACATGTCGGCAAACACCCGCGCGAAGACGTCAATCGAAGTGTTGTTGTTTGCCGGCGAGCCCGGTTCCAACACCGGAATCGGTCGGAACTGTCATGCTTGAGCTTGTGACTTCGGATTTCGAGAATGAGACAGACCTGGATGATGTCATCCCGGCCAGTCTCAACGATCTCCTGGCACGAGTGGCCGAGGGCGACCAGGTCGCCTTCAGCCAGCTGTATGACCAGACCTCCGGCCGAGTCCTGGGGTTGGTTCGCCGGCTCCTCAAAGACCATGCACAGTCCGAAGAGGTGACCCAGGAGATATTCCTGGAGGTTTGGCAGAACGCGCAACGGTACGACCCCGCGAAGGGAAGTGCTACAACGTGGATTCTCACGATGTCCCATCGCAGGGCCGTCGACCGGATCCGCTCATCCCAGTCCACCCGCGACAGGGATACCCGAATTGGCCTCAGGGACATGGAGACGGCATACGACTCCGTCTCCGAGTCCGTAGAAATCACAGTCGAACACGAAAGGGTGGGACAGGCTTTGCAACGATTGACCGAATTGCAGCGACAGGCTGTCACACTCGCGTACTACGGCGGCTACAGCCACAGCGAGGTCGCAGAAATGCTCAAGGTGCCCATCGGCACCGTCAAGACCCGACTGCGTGACGGAATGATCCGCCTCCGCGACGAACTGGGAGTCGCATCATGATGGCCGAAGACAAGAACTCTGCGGGCTCCGGCTCGTATGTGTTGAACGCAATGGACGCGCAGGAGCGCGAAGAGTTCGAGGCCCAGCTCGCCGGGTCCGAGGAATTGAGGAACGAGGTGACCGAATTGACTGACACGGCTGTGCTGCTCGGCCTCGCGGTCGACCCCGTGATCCCGTCGCCCGCCCTGAAGCAGAACATCATGGCGCGGCTCAGCCAGACCCCACAGCTCGCCCGTGAGGATGCGCCGGTGCGCGTGCTCCGCGCGGTGCCGCCACTCGCTGGCGAACCCGTCGCGCAACCTGCCTCCGTTGCGGCCCCGCGCGAGACGAACGCAAAGGCACAGCAGCGCTGGTACCGTCGGCCCGCCGTCGCAATCACCGCCGCTGCCGCAGCAGTGCTGCTCATCGCCGGCGGCGTCGTCGGCACCAACGTCGCCATCCAGGGTGCGCAGACCAGCCGGCAGGCTGACGCGCTCGCCAGCATCAACACTGCGTCAGACGTGCAGCGGGCCGAGGCATCCGTATCGACCGGTGGCAAGGTGACGCTCGTCTGGTCGCTCACTCAGCGCAAGTCGGCTGTCATCGCGTCGGGGCTCAAAGTACTGCCGACTGGCAAGACCTATGAACTCTGGTACATCAGCACTGGGGGCAAGCCGACTCCGGCCGGCCTGTTCGAGTCGAATGGCAAGAACACACTGCAGGTACTCAGCGGCCAGATGAGCAGGGGCGACACCGTGGGCGTGACCGTCGAGCCAGCGGGCGGATCGAAGGCTCCAACGACCAGGCCGGTCGTCGCGATCGCATCGGCCTAGGCATCGCCTTTCGCACGGCATCCGCAACTCGAGCCTGGCAGGGTTCGGATTATCCGAACTTGCCGGAGACGTAGTCTTCGGTAGCCTGCACAGTGGGCTTCGAAAAGATGGTGTTCGTGTCGTTGAACTCGATGAGCTTGCCCGGTTTTCCGGTCCCCGCAATGTTGAAGAACGCCGTGTGGTCCGAGACGCGGCTCGCCTGCTGCATGTTGTGGGTCACGATCACGATTGTGTAGTCGAGCTTGAGCTCTTCGATCAGATCCTCGATGGCCAGCGTCGAGATCGGGTCGAGTGCTGAGCACGGCTCGTCCATCAGGATGACCTCCGGAGAGACCGCGATCGCGCGCGCGATGCACAGGCGCTGCTGCTGGCCACCCGAGAGGCCCTGCCCCGGCAGGCCGAGGCGGTCCTTGACCTCGTTCCAGAGGTTGGCTCCGACCAGCGATTTCTCGACCAGCTCGTCGGCGTCCGACTTCGAGATGCGGCGGTTGTTGAGCCGCACTCCGGCGAGCACATTGTCGCGAATCGACATCGTGGGGAACGGGTTCGGGCGCTGGAAAACCATACCCACCTGCCGACGGACCAGCACCGGGTCGACGCCGGGTGCGTAGAGGTCGTTGCCGTCGATGTAGACCTCTCCCTTCACGTGTGCCCCGGGGATGACCTCGTGCATGCGGTTCAGGGTGCGCAGGAAGGTCGACTTGCCGCATCCGCTCGGCCCGATGAACGCGGTGACAGTGCGTGGCTCGATCGTGATGGAGACATCCTCGACGGCCAGGAAGTCACCGTAATAGACGTTGAGGTCCCTGACTTCGATTCGCTTGGACACTGGGTTTCCTTACTTTGGTTCGGGCGTGAGCTTGGGGCGGCGTCAGCGAAGGCCCTTGGGCGAGAACACCCGGGCGACGATGCGTGCGATGAGATTGAGGATGACGACGAGGATGATCAGGAGCAGCGCGGCGCCCCATGCGGCGGCGAACGAGCCCTGGATGTCGGTGCTCGGGAACTTGTACTCCGAGTAGGCCATGACCGGGAGTGTTTCCATCGCTCCGAAGAAGGCGTTCAGGTTAAGGTTCGGCGTGAAGCTCGCCGCGATGAAGATCGGTGCCGTTTCGCCGATGACCCGAGCAATGGCCAGCATCACACCGGTGACAAGACCCGAGATGGCGGTGGGGAGCACGATCTTCGTGATGGTGGCGAACTTCGAGACCCCGAGCGCGTACGACGCCTCGCGCAGCTCCATCGAGACCAGCTTGAGCATCTCTTCACTCGAGCGCACCACGATCGGAATCATGAGCACCGACAGAGCGACGGAGGCGGAGAAACCGCTGAACGCCTTCGGCCCGACAATGAGCGTGAACAGCGCGAAGGCGAACAAACCGGCGACGATCGACGGGATGCCGGTCATGACGTCCACGAGGAAGGTCACCGTGCGCGACATCCAGGTGGGCCGCTGCGAGTACTCGACCAGGTAGATCGCCGTAAGGATACCGATCGGAATCGACATCAGGGCGGCGATGCCCGTGATGATCAGGGTTCCGACAATGGCCTGCCAGGCGCCGATGTTGGTCGACACCTTGAGGGTCACCGGGTTGAAGGCAGCCTTCGTCGTCGTGCTGATGAAGTTCCAGTTGATCTCACCGAAACCGCGGATGATCACGGTGTACAGGGTGGAGATCAGCGGGGCCATCGCGATGAGGAACGCGACAGTGACTAGTCCTCGTACGACCCGGTCGGTGGCCTTGCGCCGGTTCTCGACCAGCGACGACATCACACCGATGCCGACCAGGTAGATCAGGGCGGCGACGACTAACCAACCGACGATGCTGAACCCCAGCGCGACCAGGATTCCGGCGCTGATCGCCAGCGCCCCGATAACCGAGTAGAGCTCGATGAAGCGGGGCAGCTGGCCCGTGCGCAGCGAGTTCACGATGGGGCCGCGCGGGGCCGAGGAACGTGTCAGAGAGGACGCAGTCATGCGCGTTAGGACCCTTCTATCGGCTGAGGAGAGAGTCCGCCGGTCTCGGCGTCGGTGAGCAGGATCGTAGTCGGATCCGAGGGAGGCAACTGCGCGATCCGGCGCTTCGCCTTCCTTCCCGACGCGCCCGGTCCGGTGCGAGACACGATGACCCGGGCGATCAGGTTGACGGCGAACGAGATGACGAACAGGATCAGCCCGGTACCGATGAGCGCGTCGCGCTGCAGGTCGTTGGCGTCAGGAAAGTTGAGGGCCGCGTTGGCTGCGACGGTCTGCGAGTTCTGCCCGTCGGTGAGGATCTTGAGCGAGAAGATGAGCGACGGGGAGACGATCAGGGCGATGGCCATGGTCTCGCCGAGTGCGCGGCCGAGGCCGAGCAGGATGGCGCTGACCATGCCCGAGCGCGCGTACGGGAAGACCGCGAGGCGGATCATCTCCCACTTCGTGGCGCCCATAGCGAGGGCGGCCTCCTCATGGAGCCGGGGCGTTTGCAGGAAGATTTCGCGCGAGATCGCGGTGATGATCGGAATGACCATGACCGCCAGGACGACAGCGCCGGCCAGAACCGTGGAACCGGTCGCGGAAGCCTGGCCGCTGAACAGCGGAATCCACCCCAGGTGGTGGTTCAACCAGCCGGTCAGCGGCAGCAGGAACGGCCGCACGACGAAGATGCCCCAGAGGCCGAAGACGATCGACGGCACGGCTGCCAGCAGGTCGACGATGTAGCTCAGCACGCCGGCGATCCTGCGCGGCGCATAGTGCGAGATGAAGAGGGCGATTCCGACGGCGATGGGGGCGCCGATCAGCAGCCCGATCGCCGAGACGAAGACGGTTCCCCAGATCAGCGGTGCGACGTAACCCCAGAAGGAGTTGTGGCCCTGGGTGACGCCGGTGTTCAACTGGGGATTGGTCGCCCAGTCGGCGCCGATGGCGGGAATCGCCTTGATGATCAGGAAGAGGGCGACCCCGGCGAGGATGGCCATGATCAGGGATGCGGCGCCGGTGCTGAGGCCTTTGAAGATGGCGTCAGCAGGTCGCGACTTGGTGCGTCCCGTCCTGGCGCTCCCCTTGGGAGCGCCAGGACGGTTCGCGGTAGTGCTGGTGGTACGTGTCTGGACTGGTTTGTCCGCGGGGGTTGCGCTCACGACATTCTTTCTTGAGCTAGCTGCCCGTGGCAGGCCAGACAGTGGATGGAGCTTGGACTACTTGACGAGCTTCAGGCTAGTCGCGACATCAGCAAGGATAGATGCGGGCAGCGGGGCTGCACCAGCGTTCTTTGCTGCGACTGCCTGGCCGTTGGCGCTGTCGATGAATCCGAGGTAAGCGCTCGTGAGCTTGGCCTGCGTGGCGTCCTTGAACGTCGTGCAGACAACCGCGTAGGAGAGCAGCGGAATCGGGTAGCCCGAGGTGATCTTCGTGACGTCGATCTTCTGCGTCAGGTCGCCCGTGGTGCCGTTGGATGCGGTGGTCGCGCCCTGGCTGAACGACTTCGTGGCACCGGCGGCCGAGTACTTGACGAAGGTCGAGCCGCTCGTGCCCTGCTGGATCGAGGCCTGCGTGGCAGTTCCGACGGAGCTCTGGTCTGCGTATCCGATGGTGTCCTTGCCGGCGGCAACCGTCGAAACGACGCCCGATCCACCCTGCTGGCCGCTCTCACCGGTCACGGGCCACGCGGTCGAAACCGGGTAGGTCCAGATGCTCGGCTGCGTCTCGCTGAGGTAGGTGGTGAAGTTCGCGGTGGTACCCGAACCGTCCGCGCGCACAACGGGGGTGATCGAGTCGGCCGGCAGCGTAACACCGTTGTTGAGAGCCTGGATCGCCGGGTCGTTCCACTTGGTGATCGTCTTGTTGAAGATCTTCGCGATCGTCGCGGAGTCGAGGTTCAGCTTGGTGACACCCGGAAGGTTGAAGATGATCGCAACACCCGAGAGGTACACGGGGAGGTCGAGGCCGCCGCCGGTGCCGCAGGTAGCCGCAGCCGCAGTGACCTGGGCCGGGTTGAGCGCGGAGTCGGTACCCGCGAAGTCATAGCTGCCGCCGGTCCAGTTGGTGACGCCACCACCGGAGCCCTGCGACTTGTCGTAGTTGATGGTCACGCCGGTGGCGACAGAAGTGAACGCGGCGGTCCAGGCTGCCTCGGCGTTGGCCTGCGCGCTCGATCCACCGGCGGTGATCGTGCCCGTGAGCGTCGAGAGGTCGACGGTGGGAGCGGACGACTTGGTCGCCGTCGGTGTGGGGGTCGAGGGGGTGCTGGAGCAGGACGAGAGTGCAATCGCGGTTACGAGGGCGATTGCGCCCACCGCTGCCACATTCTTGAGCTTCACTGTGTGCCTTTCAGGTTTTGGACTCTGCACGGTGCCTGTTGCGCGGTCGCGCGGATGCACCTGAGCGGGGTGGGTCGGTGCCGACCCAGTAGCCGAGGTTATGTTGGGCGCCTTACCAGCGACCACAGAATGGGTGAACGGGAGGTTAACGCGAGGTAACCGATTCGTTGAAATGCCTGAAATCCCGCAGGATTCCGGGGATTATTCGGGCTCGGGGCTGTGGGTTTCCATGGCCACGAAGCCCGAGCGCGGACGCTGCATCGAGACGTGCAGCACCGAGAACTCACCCGTCGAGAGCGCCGCCATCGACCCGACATCCGTTGTGTGCGGAGTGCGGGTGAGGTCCGCGAGGTCTCGGATGATCTCGGGGATCACGGGGCCGTGGCTGCAGAGCACGACCGACTTCTTGGCCTTGATGCGCTTGGCGACGATCTCGCCGACCATCGCCTCGTCGCTCTCGAAGGCGTCCTGGCTGATGCCGGAAACCTCCTTGAGGGGCAGCGCCATCAACGTCGACAGCGGCGTGACCGTCGCGACGCAGCGGGCCGCTGTGCTGGTGAGGATCTTCTCGGGACGGTAGGCGGCGATGCCGGCGGCGATCGCATTCGCCTGTGCCGTGCCGCGCAGCAGCAGCGGCCTGGTCGCATCCGGCCCGTCCCACGCATCCGCGGGCACGGCTTTGCCGTGGCGCACCACGATGATGGCGAAGGTACGGGCTCGGCCTTCCTTCCAGCGCTCGGCGAACGTGTTGACGATGTCGACGTCGTGCGGGTAGGTGAGGCGGTTTCGCGCCTTGCTGATCGACACCCACTCGAGCGCGGCGATCTCGTCATTGGGCCGGAAGCGGGCGGACTCGAGTGCGTGGCCGTCAACCTCGGCCGACCAGTAGTAGACGGTCTTTGAACGACCGCTCGGAATCGTGTAGTGCACCTCGCCGAGGGGTGCGCCGAGCCCGATCGTAAGGCCGGTCTCCTCCGCGATCTCGCGCACGGCCGTCTGCGGCAGCAGTTCGCCGGGGTCGACCTTGCCCTTGGGCAGCGAGATGTCCTTGTGCTGGGTGCGGTGCACGAGAAGGATGCGCACCTTGCCACCGACGATCCGCCAGCAGACCGCGCCCGCGGCCAGTACGACGGGGGCGTCGGTCATCGAAGAATGCCGATTCGCCGACGTGAAGAAATCTCTCGCATGAGAACATCCTGACTGTCGTCCAGCCGTGTTCCGTTCTCATCGCGGGAGTGGTTGGTCCACACGCCGTCGGCGCTCAACCACCAGGAGGCCGTCGTCTCCGCGAGATCGAGCTCGAAGATGTGGTTGATCTCGGCCAGGTGGGACGGATCGGTGAGACGCACGAGCGCCTCGACCCGGCGGTCGAGGTTGCGGTGCATCATGTCAGCGCTGCCGATGTACACCTGCGGGTCGCCGGCGTTCAGGAACGAGAAGACGCGCGAGTGCTCGAGGTACCGGCCGAGGATCGACCGCACGCGGATGTTGTCGCTCAACCCCGGCTGGCCGGGCTTCAGAGAGCAGATGCCACGCACGACGATGTCGATGGGAACGCCGGCACCGCTGGCCCGGTAGAGGGCGTCGATGATCGCCTCATCCACGATGGCATTGATCTTGATGCGGATGCCCGACGCCAGGCCGGCACGCGCGTTCTCCGCCTCGTGGTGGATGGCCTTGAGCAGTCCGCGACGCATGTGCAGGGGCGCCACCAACAGGCGCTTGAACTTCTTCTCGATCGCATAGCCGGAGAGCTCGTTGAACAGCCGCGTCAGGTCTTTGCCGACCGTCGCGCTGTCGGTAAGCAGGCCGAGGTCTTCATAGATGCGGCTCGTCGACGGGTTGTAGTTGCCGGTGCCGATATGGCTGTAGCTCTTGAGCGTCTTGTCGTTCTCCTGGCGGATCACGAGTGCGAGCTTGCAGTGCGTCTTCAACCCGACCAGGCCGTAGACGACATGCACTCCGGCTTTCTCGAGCTTGCGGGCCCAGTTGATATTCGCGGACTCGTCGAAGCGCGCCTTCACCTCGACCAGGGCCAGCACCTGCTTGCCTGCCTCGGCCGCGTCGATGAGGGCCTCGACGATCGGGCTGTCACCGCTCGTGCGATACAGGGTCTGCTTGATGGCGAGCACATTCGGGTCGGCCGCGGCCTGCTCCAGGAAAGTCTGCACGCTGGTCGCGAACGACTCGTACGGGTGGTGCAGCAGGATGTCCTGCCGCCGGATCGACTCGAAGATGTCGGGGACCTCGGTCGGGTCGGTCGGCATCAGCGACGAGCTGGTGGTGGGCACGCGCTTCGGGTATTTGAGTTGCGGACGGTCGAGCTTGGCGATCTCGAAAAGGCCGCCGAGGTTCAGCGGCGCCGGCAGGCGGTAGACCTCCTGGCGGGTGATCGCCAGCTCCTGCATGAGCAGGTCGAGGGTCGTGTCATCCATGTCGTTCGAGATCTCGAGACGGATGGGAGGGCCGAAGCGCCGCTGAAGCAGGCCCTTCTCGAGAGCCTGGATGAGGTTCTCGGACTCGTCCTCCTCGATCTCGACGTCTTCGTTGCGCGTAATCCGGAACTCGTGGTGCTCGAGGATCTGCATGCCGGGGAAGAGGTCGCCGAGATGATGCGAGATCAGGTCCTCGAGGGGGATGAATCGCATGCGACCGGAACCGTCGTCCGGAAGCTGCACGAATCGGGGCAGCAGTGGCGGCACCTTGATGCGCGCGAACTCGATGCGGCTGCTCTTCGGGTTGCGCACGCGCACCGAGAGGTTGAGCGAGAGTCCCGAAATGTAAGGGAACGGATGCGCCGGGTCGACCGCGAGCGGCATGAGCACAGGGAAGATCTGGTTCGAGAAGATCTGGTCGATCTGGGCGCGGTCGTCATCGCCGAGGTCGGCCCACACCTCGATGTGGATGCCCTCGTCGTCGAGCATCGGCTTGATGATGTCGCCGAAGACGCGGGCGTGGCGCTCCTGCAGCTCGTGTGCCGCCACGCCGATGTCGTTGAGCACGTCGCCGGGGCTGCGCCCGACATTCGTGGGCACCGCGAGTCCGGTCGCGATGCGGCGCTTGAGCCCGGCGACGCGCACCATGAAGAACTCGTCGAGGTTACTGGCGAAGATCGCCAGGAAGTTGACGCGCTCCAGCAACGGCAGGCCGTCATCCTCGGCCAGTTCGAGAACCCGCTGGTTGAACGACAGCCAGCTCAGCTCGCGATCGAGGTAACGATCGGCGGGCAACGTACCGTCGTCATCGGACGACGACTCATCGTCAAAATCGTCGTCGTAGTCCGCGCCGACTGCGGCGTCCCCGACATAGACCTCAGGCTCCATCGTTCAATACTGGCATCCGACGCGGTTAACGCGTGCTTAACCCTCACCTTGCGACCCCGCGCGGTGGTCGAGATCGTGCGCTGTGGCGCGTCCCCGGTGGTCGAGTAGTGCGCTCTGGCGCACGTATCGAGACCCCCGAGCCCTCCACCGTCAGCTCGCGCTACTCGACCACCTGCGGCAGCAACGAATACTGGATGTCGACCGCGTCCTGGGCGAACCCGCGGGAGCGGTAGAGGCGCAGGGCCGGAGCGTTGTCGCCCTCGACGTAGAGGTGGGCGTCGTCGATGCCGAGCTGCCGAAGGCGAGCCAGTCCGGCGTCGAACAGCAGGCTGCCGAGACCCAGGCCGTGGTGGTCGGGGTCGACCCCGACCACGTAGAACTCGCCGCGGTCGCCTTCGACCTTGAGCCAGCAGTATCCGATCATCCGGCCGTCCTCGCGCAGCACCAGAAAGTTGTCGGCCCGAAACCAGGGCTCGGTCTCAAGCTGTTCCAGGTCGGTGCGCGAGACCGAGCCCTGCTCCGGGTGGTGGGCGAACGTCTTCGCGTTGAGCGACACCCACTCGTCTTCGTCGTCGCCGACGACGAAATGGTCGGGGATGAGGGCGTCGGTCACGGCGGGAACCGTGCCGGAGAAATGGAGCAGCTCCCGCACCGGGGCCAGCCCATGGGAGGCCGCGAGGGCCCGTGCCGAAGCGGAATCACCGTGCGCCCAGAACACGGTCGCGCCCCTGGCCAGCAGCAGCTCCAGCATGCGCGTGCCGAGGCCACGGCTGCGCATGTCCGGATCGACCACGAACTCCGCCTCGATGGGCGACGTGATCGCGGCAGCATCTTCGCCGATCGCGACGAGCTCGCGGTCGCCCAGCCGGAGGTCGACGAGCGACTGGTCGGAGAACGGCGGTGCGTCGTCCTCCCGGTGCGCCCGGAGGATGAGCGCCGCGACCCAGTCAGGAACCGATCGCGGTGAGGCGCTCATTTTCTTCTTCGTAGACGTTGAAGCGGTAGCCGACGTTGCGCACGGTTCCGATGAGCGACTCGAGGTCGCCGAGCTTGGCCCGAAGGCGTCGCACATGCACGTCGACGGTGCGCGTTCCGCCGAAATAGTCGTAGCCCCACACCTCGCTGAGCAACTGCTCACGGGTGAAGACCCGCGACGGATGCGTCGCAAAGAACCGCAGCAGCTCGAACTCCTTGAACGTGAGGTCCAGCGGGCGTCCGTGCACCTTCGCCGAGTAGCTCGCCTCGTCGATGACGACCCCGGATGCCTGGATCTTCGAACTCGACTTGTCTTCGACCGCACGCCCGATGACCAGCCGGATGCGCGCATCCACCTCCGCGGGTCCCGCCGTCTCGAGCACCACGTCGTCGACACCCCAGTCGGGACTGACCGCGGTGAGCCCGCCCTCGGTGAGCACGAGCATGAGCGGAACGTTGAGACCGGTCGTGTTCAGGATCTTGCAGAGCGACTTCGCGCTCGCGAGGTCTTGCCGCGCATCCACGAAAATCAGGTCGCAGGTGGGCGCGCTGATCAGGGACGCGGGAGAGGCCGGGATCTGGCGGGTGCGGTGACTCAGGAGCCCGAGTGCCGGAAGAACCTCAGTGTCGACCGCAGAAGTCAGGATCAACAGCTGCGCCACGGGACCTCCAAAGTGCGTGCTGCACAGTCTACAAGCGCCATACCATGGTCATGTGACCTCCCGTCTTTCGAGCATTGTCCCGGTCTGGGTCGTCGCGATCGTCGGTGCCGTGCTCGTCGGCGTGATCATTGCACCATCCGACATCTATCGCTGGCTCTCGCTGGTGCTGGCTGTCACCGTTCTGCTGACCTTCATCATCCAGCTCGCCCTGCCGTCGAAAGAGGGGCTCGTGCTGCGGATGGCGGCCAGCATCGGCGGCGCGGTCATCGTCCTCGCTGTCGCCACCGCAGTACTCGCGCTCGCAGGCGCGTAGGATTCAGACATGGTCGTAGCTCTTGAACTCACCTTCGTCGGTCTGCTCGCGCTCGCCGTGATCGCCATCGCATTCGTGTCGCTCACGGTGCTGGTCAATCTCTTCAGGGGACAGCGCTAACGCGCGAACCCGCGCCCGTCATGTTTGATCTCGACGCGAGCCTGCCCGCGGAAATCGCTCCGCTGTCGTGGCTGCTCGGCATCTGGGAGGGTTCCGGTGTCGTGCACTACACGGTCGGGTCCGAGGTGCGCGAGCACGAGTTCGGGCAACGCGTCTCGTTCAGCCAGGACGGCTTGCCCTACCTTAACTATTCGTCGCAGACGTGGGTGCTCAACGAGCAGATGACGCCGCTGGCGTCCGAGTCAGGTTATTGGCGGCTGAGTCGCGCGCTGGGCGACGGCGATCCCGGGCCGGCCATGCTGCCGGCCGTCGGTGAACGGCCGTTCCAGACCGCGGATGCCGTCGAGACGCTGCGCAATGCAGCCGGCGGTTTCGACATCGAGGTTTCGCTCATCCACCCGGGCGGCGTACAAGAGTTGTACCTCGGGCAGGTCAAGGGCCCGCGTATCGACATTGAGACCGACGCCGTCATGCGGTCGGCGACGGCCAAGGAGTACGCGGCAGCGACTCGGCTCTACGGACTGGTGGACGGCGCGCTGCTGTGGGCCTGGGACATCGCGGCGCTGGGGCAGGGCCTGCGCACCCACTCATCGGGAAGGCTCGAACGTGTCGAATAGCGACCCCTTCACCTCGCTGGCCGGCGCCGTCGGCGCTCCGCCCGAGCACTACGGCAACCTCCTCGGCGAACAGCAGCGACTGGCCACGGGCGAGGCGGTTGTCGACCTGTCCGACCGCGCTGTGCTGGCTATCACTGGCGAAGACCGGCTGACCTGGCTGGACTCCCTCACGTCGCAGTCCATCGCCAAACTCGCGCCGGGGGAGTCGGCGGAGACCCTGTTGCTCGACCCGACAGGCCGCCTCGAGTACGACATCCGGCTGCTCGACGACGGTGTCACGACCTGGCTGCTGCTCGAGGCTGCGGAGGCGGAGGGCCTGCGGTCGTGGCTTGCCCGCATGGTCTTCATGCTGCGGGTCGAGGTGACGGATGCCTCCGCCGACTACGCCACGATCGGCACGCTGGGTACGCCCGCGGTTGTCGCGGCGGCCCCCAACGGGATTCCGCTCGCCTGGCGTGACCCGTGGATCGCGGTGCAGCGCGGCGGCCACCAGTATTCGCAGAGTGTCGAGCATCCGGCGGCGTCCTGGACCTACAGTGAGTTGCTCGTCGAGAGGTCGAAGCTTGCCGCCGTCGCTGAGCTGCCCGTCGCGGGAACCCTGGCGCTCGAGGCACTGCGCATCGCCGCGTGGCGTCCCCGGCTCGCGACCGAAGCCGACGAACGGACGATCCCGCACGAGCTCGACTGGCTGCGCTCGGCGGTGCACCTGAGCAAAGGCTGCTACCGCGGGCAGGAGACCATCGCGAAGGTGCACAATCTCGGTCATCCGCCCCGCCGCCTGGTGCTGCTGCACCTCGACGGCTCGGAGGGAGTGCTGCCGAAACACGGCGACGTCGTGCTCGCGGGCGACACCGAGGTCGGACAGGTGACGTCGGCCGGGTTGCACTACGAGCTCGGCCCGATCGCGCTTGCCGTGGTCAAACGGTCGACGGATCCCGAGGTCGACCTCGTCGTGAGGGCCGCCGAGGCCCGGATCGCCGCGGCGCAGGAAGTCATCGTGCCGCCGTCTGCCGGCGCCGAAGCAGGCATTCCGAAGCTTCCGAGGCTACGAGCCACCTGATGCCGGGCGGCGACGCGCTTCGTCGGTTCGAGCGGCGCCTCAAACTGCGGCTCGACCTCACGGTGATCACGCGTCGGGCGGTGAACTCGATTCCCGCCGCGCTGCAGATCGTGCTCGGGGTCGTTGCAAGCTACTCGTTCGCGCATTTCGTGCTCGGCCACCCGACGCCGCTCATCGCCGTGACGGTGGTCATCTCGACGCTGGGGTTCGCCCGGGATGCGCGACCCCGCAAGGTTGTGGAGTCGGCCGTCGGAATCCTGGTCGGCATTGTGCTCAGCGAGCTGCTGCGCATCCTGGTCGGCGCGGGCATCTGGCAGCTGGCGCTGGTGGTGTTCGTCACCATTCTCGTTGCGCGTGCCGTCTCGCCGAACCCGGCGTTCGCGCTCGCGGCGGCAACGCAGAGCGCGCTCGTGATGATTCTGCCGACGCCCGTTGGGGGCCCGTTCTCGCGCAGCCTCGACGGCCTCGTGGCCGGCGTGGTCGCGCTGCTGCTGACCGCGCTGATCCCGCGCGACACCCGGCGCATCGCGACCAGGGACGGCCGCGCCCTGGCGTCGGTGCTCTCGCAGTCGATGACGTCGCTGGTCGAGGGGCTGATGGACTCGAACCAGCCCGCCGCGAACCTCGCGTTCGAGCGCCTGCGCAAAACACAGGCGCTGGTCGACAACTGGACGACCTCGCTCGACTCGGCGATCGCCGTCGCGCGCATCTCGCCGTTTCTTCGACGGCAACTGCCCGACCTGCGGCGACAACAGGCCCTGCTGCTGGGATTCGACCTCGCCGCCCGTCACCTGCGTGTGATCGCCCGGCGCATCTACTTCCTGCTCAAGGAGGGCGGTGGTCGCGCGGAACTGGTCGAACTGTTCTCCGAGCTCGCGGCGATCATCGACCTGCTGGGCGACTCGATCGAGCACGGCGCCAGGCTCGAGGAGGCCGGTGACGCTCTGCGCGAGCTCGCCCCGCGCCTCGACCCCGACAGCTTCGTGCCCAATGCCCCCGTCACCGAAAGTGTGTTCGTGCTGCTCTGCCGCCCGCTCGTCGTCGACCTGCTGATGGCCACCGGCTACAGCATCGACGATGCCCGCGCGCTGCTGCCCGTATTGTAGGGGAACACGTTCTAGCCGGGCGCTACCGCATCCCACGCCACAGTGAGTTCGCCCAGTCGCCACCGAGCTTTCGTGCCGACGAGCGGCCAGCCGTCGACGCGCATCCCCTCGGCAGTCGCGATGAATCGCTGGGACGGCCCGTAGACCGAGAGCGGCGCGTTCACCTGCCAGTGCCGGTCGAGCGAAGCCAGGAAGTCGTGGATGCGCTCGCCCGCCACATTGTGGTGGATGAGCACCTTCGGCAGGCGCTCGGCGACGATCGACGGCTTGTCGAGGCCGTCGAGTCGCAGGCTCACCGTGAGCGTCTGCGGGCCGGCTGCGGTGAGAGCGACCCAGCAGCAGACCCTGCCGACCTCGTTGCACGTACCTTCGATGAGCACGCCGGCGGGTTGCAGGCGGGCGAGCATCCGATCCCACGCCGCCGGCACCTCGCTTTCGTCGTACTGGCGCAGCACGTTCAGCGCTCGGATGACGGTGGCTTTTCGGCCAGCGGCGAGCGGCACCTCGAATCCGCCGAGGCGGAAGCTGACGCCGGGGCGGGCATCCTTGCTGGCGCGGGCGACGCGCTCCGGGTCGATCTCGATTCCGATGACCTCGACATCGGGGCGCACTTTCGCCAGCCGTGACTGCAGCTCGAGGCTGGTCGTAGCGCTGGCTCCGTAGCCCAGGTCGACGACGAGCGGATCGGTGGCGTGCCGCAGCACGGGGATCGTCGCGATGTAGCGGTCGACCCTGCGCAGCCGGTTGACGCCGGTCGTGCCGCGCGTGATCCGCCCCTCCGCCATCCCCCCATTCTCCAACCCCGAGTCGCAGGTTTTCGCGGCCTCACCGCTTCTGCGGCCGCGAAAACCCGCAACTCGGCTGGATAGGCTTGGGGCATGACTTCGACGCTCATCCTGCTGCGGCACGGCAACTCCGACTGGAACCAGAAGAACCTGTTCACCGGGTGGGTGGATGTGCGGCTCAGCGACCAGGGAGTCGCCGAGGCGAAGCGCGCAGGCGAGCTGCTCGCCGACTCCGGCCTTGCGGCGGACATCCTGTACACCAGCCTTCTGACGCGGGCGATCCAGACCGCGAACCTCGCGCTCGAGGTCGCCGACCGGCTCTGGATCCCGGTCAAGCGCAGCTGGCGTCTCAACGAGCGCCACTACGGCGCACTGCAGGGGCTCGACAAGGCGGAGACGCTCGAGAAGTACGGTCCCGAGAAATTCCAGGAATGGCGCCGCAGCTTCGACGTTCCGCCGCCGCCGCTGGCCGACGACGCCGAATACAGCCAGGTGCACGACGAGCGGTATGCCCACATCGACGGCGAGGTGCCTCGCACCGAGTCGTTGAAGCTGGTGATCGACCGGCTGCTGCCGTACTGGCACTCCGACATCACCGTCGACCTCGCCGAGGGCAAGACTGTACTTGTCACCGCGCACGGCAACTCACTGCGCGCGCTGGTCAATCACCTCGACGGCATCAGCGACGCCGAGATCGCCGAGCTCAACATCCCGACGGGCATCCCGCTGGTTTACGAACTGGATGACGCGTTCGTTCCGACCGCGCCGGGCGCCTACCTCGACCCCGAGGCCGCCGCCGCAGGCGCTGCGGCCGTGGCCGCCCAGGGCAAAAAGTAACCCCGAGTCCGGAGTTATCGCCCTTCCCACGACCCGGGAAGCGCATTAACTCCCGACTCGGCGAAGGTGGGGTGGAGGGCTACGCCTCGGCCGGGATCCAGTCGCCGGTCGCCAGGTACTGAACCTTCTTGGCGATCGAGACGGCGTGGTCGGCGAAACGCTCGTGGTAGCGCGACGCGAGCGTGGCATCCACCGTGTCGATGGCCTCGCCCTTCCAGGTCTCGCCCAGCACCTTGTCGAAGACCGAGAGGTGGAGGGCATCCACCTTGTCGTCTTCGTTGCGGATGTCTTCGGCGATGGCGACGTCTTCGGTTCTCAGCAGGTCGACGAGCTTGCGGGCGATCTCGACGTCGAGCTGGCCCATGCTCGCGAATGTCGGGCGGAGGCTCTTCGGCACGACCTTGTCGGGGAAGCGGTAGCGCGCGAGCTGCGCGATGTGCTCGCTCATGTCGCCCATCCGCTCGAGCGACGCGCTGATGCGCAGCGCACTCACGACGATGCGCAGGTCGCGCGCAACCGGCTGCTGCCGGGCCAGGATGTTGATGGCCAGCTCGTCGAGTTCCAGGGCCGCGGCGTCGATCTTGCTGTCGTCGGCGATGACGGTCTCGGCGAGCGAGACGTTCGATTCGTTGAACGCACGCGTGGCGTGGTCGATGGAGACGGCGACGAAGTCAGCAATCTCGACGAGGCGCTCTTGCACCTCGCGCAGTTCCTGCTGGAAGACTTCGCGCATCGTTATTGTCCCTTCGCTGCGGGCACGGTCGAGCCCGCACAGTTCTTGCGCCACTCTGGCCCGCCAAAGTTAACGGTCGGTTGCCACGCCCTGAACATTGTTCGCAGCGCCGCGGAGCTTTTGCGAGTGGCCTCTCGGCCCGGCCCAAGTTGTAACTAATCTAGTCGCTATGGACCCCACAACGCTGGTGCCCCTCGCGCTCGCGTTCGGCGTGCTCGTGGGTGCTGGGGTGACCGTCATCATCATGTTCGCCGCTCGACGTGGCCAGGATGCCGCGGATGTCGTGAACACGGCGGTACCGGACGGTGTCGACCAGGTGCTCGACACGCTGGAATCCGCGGGCGTCGTCGTCGATCCGTCGAACACGGTCGTCAAGGCCTCGCCCGGCGCGCTGGCGTTCGGGCTGGTGTGGAATCGGGCCCTGGTGCATCCGGAGTTGATCACGATGGTCGACCGGGTGCGGCGCACGGGCGAACCGATCACCAAAGAGGTGCAGCTCACCCGCGGTCCCATCGGCGAGGCCACGATCTACCTGTGGGTGCGGGTCGCGCGGCTCGGTGCCCGCTACGTTCTGCTGATTGCCGAGGACCGCACCGAGGGCTACCGGCTCGAGGAGGTGCGCCGCGACTTCGTGGCCAACATCAGCCACGAGCTCAAGACGCCGATCGGCGCCGTCGGTCTTCTCGCCGAGGCGCTCGTGAGCGCCTCCGACGAGCCGGAGCAGGTCAAGAAGTTCGCCAAACGGCTGACCAAGGAGTCGGAGCGACTCGCGAAGATCACCCAGGAGATCATCCAGCTGTCGCGGCTACAGGCGGCGGATGCCCTGACGAAGCCGTCGCTCATCGACGTCGAGGGCGTGCTCGCTGCCGCCGTCGACCAGAACCACGTCGCGGCAGACTCGCACGGCATCCATCTCGTTAGCGGCGGCGACGAGGCATATGTGTACGGCGACGAAGCCCTGCTCGTAGTGGCGCTGCACAACCTGATCGCGAACGCCATCCAGTACTCTCCCGACAACTCGCGCATCGGGATCGGTGTCAGCAACGCCGACGGAATCGTCGAGATCGCCGTCACAGACCAGGGGGTCGGCATTCCGGATGACGAGAAAGACCGGGTTTTCGAGCGCTTCTACCGCAGCGACCCGGCTCGATCGCGCAACACGGGGGGATCCGGCCTGGGCCTCAGCATCGTCAAGCACGTCGCGCAAAACCATGGCGGCGACGTCAGAGTCTGGTCGCAGCCCGGCAAGGGCTCGACCTTCACCATCCGGCTGCCAGAAGCGTCGCCGGCAACAGCCGCAAGCCTAGGAGCATCCCTGTGACCAGAATCCTGATCGTCGAAGATGAGCCGTCGCTCGCCGAGCCGCTCGCGTTCCTTCTCGAGCGCGAAGGCTACGAGCCGACGATCTGCGCCGACGGCCTCGCCGCCGTCGCTGAGTTCGACCGCAGCGGCAGCGACCTGGTGCTGCTCGACCTCATGCTGCCGGGGTTGTCGGGCACCGAGGTGTGCCGGGAGATCCGCAGCCGCTCGTCGGTGCCCATCATCATGCTCACCGCGAAGGACAGCGAGATCGATATCGTCGTCGGGCTCGAGCTCGGGGCCGACGACTACGTGACCAAGCCGTACTCGTCGCGTGAACTGCTCGCGCGCATCCGTGCCATCCTGCGTCGCCGCGTCGAAGACGAGGTCGACAGCGAGTCCGTGCTCGAGGCGGGGACGGTTCGCATGGATACCGAGCGCCACACAGTCGCCGTGTCGGGCAAGGAGACGAAGATGCCGCTCAAGGAGTTCGAGCTGCTCGAGGTGCTGCTGCGCAATGCCGGTCGTGTGCTCACTCGCGGGCAGCTGATCGACCGGGTGTGGGGAGCCGACTACTACGGCGATACCAAGACCCTCGACGTGCACATCAAGCGCATCCGGTCGCGCATCGAGACGAACCCGTCGGAGCCGACGATGCTGCTGACCGTGCGGGGACTCGGCTACCGCTTCGAGTCGTAGGCTCCGGCTCGCGCTGCCGTTTCCGCCTTGCGCCGCTAGTTGGTCGGTGTGGGCGTCGGCGTCAGGGTCGCCGTGGGGGTCGGGGTCGGCGTGTGAGTCGGCAGCGGCGACGGCCCGAGGTTCTTGTAAGCCGACGCCGAGTTGTTGAGCACGGGGATCTGCAGGTTCTTGCCCGAGACGCTGCCGTACTGCAGGAAGACCGTGAGCAGCGCGCCGGCCTTGACGTCAGCGCCACGGAAGACCGCCTGCTTGACGCCGGGGTTGCCGAACGAGATGACCTGGCCGGCCTTCAGAGTCTCGTGGATCGTCCTGGACGTGGCAGAGCCGCCGGTGTGGCTCGTGTACTGGATGTTCAGGTTTATTGTGCTCGAGCCGCTGTTGATGAACACGCCCACCAGGTTGGCATCGGTGTTCTTAGGGCTGATCGCGAACGCATTGCGCACCTGCAGATTGCCGACATCGATGCTGACGCCATCGCTCGGGTTGTACTTGATCAGAGTCGCCTGGGGCGTGAAGAATGTGCAGCCGGCAGTGCCGAGAGCCAACCCGACCGCAAGGACCGCGGCAAGCGCGATACGTCGTCTCACGAAACCCTCCAGAAGCAACAAAACCAGTGGCCAGCTTAGCCTAGCGAGGCGGCCGGCCAGCGCTCAGACGGCCCCGCCGGGCTGAGACCTCCCTGTGATAAACTAGGTCTCCTCGAATGGAGCCCCATACATGCTTTTTGAAGTCGGCGAGACTGTCGTTTATCCGCACCACGGCGCAGCAACGATCACCGAGGTGAAGAAGAGGATCATCAAGGGCGAAGAGAAGCTCTACCTGAAGCTCAACGTCACCCAGGGTGACCTGACCATCGAGGTTCCGGCAGACAATGTCGACCTGGTCGGCGTTCGTGACGTCATCGGCCGTGAAGGCCTCGACAAGGTGTTCGAGGTGCTGCGCGCGCCATTCACCGAGGAGCCGACCAACTGGTCGCGCCGCTACAAGGCCAACCTCGAGAAGCTGGCATCCGGCGACGTGATCAAGGTGTCCGAGGTCGTTCGTGACCTGTGGCGTCGTGACCAGGACCGCGGACTGTCTGCGGGCGAGAAGCGCATGCTCGCGAAGGCCCGTCAGATCCTCATCTCCGAGCTCGCGCTCGCCGAGAAGACCGACGAAGAGAAGGCCTCGACCGTGCTGGATGAAGTACTAGCCTCTTAACCCGCTCATGACGACAACCGCGACGGTCGGCGTCATCATCGTTGCTGCGGGCTCCGGCTCGCGGCTGGGTGCCGAGTTGCCGAAGGCGTTCGTCCCCCTCGGCAACCAGAGCATCCTTCAGCGCGCCCTCGAGTCCGTGCTCGACCTGTCCGAGCCCGCCCAGATCGTGGTCGTCGCGCCACGGGAACAGGTCGGGCTTGCCCAGGACCAGGTTCGCGCCGTGGCAGGCGCGGCGATCGAGTACGCGAGCGTCGTCGACGGCGGAGCGACACGGCAGTCGTCCGTCGCAGCGGGACTCGCCGCGCTGTGGCCCGATATCGGCGTCGTGCTGGTGCACGATGCGGCACGACCGTTCGCGCCCACCGCCCTGTTCGAAGCGGTCATCGCGCGCGTGCGCGCATCCGGCCACGGGGTCGTGCCGGGCCTTCCCGTTGCAGACACGCTCAAACGCATGGCTGACGATGTCGCGCTCGAAACGGTGGACCGCTCGGTACTGAGCGCCATCCAGACGCCGCAGGGATTTCCGCGCGTCGAGCTGACGGCGGCGTACGCGGCCGCGACCGAGGACTACACCGATGACGCCGCGGTCTTCGCCGCCGCAGGGCACACGGTGCGAGTGCTGCAGGGCGACGCGCTTGCGTTCAAGATCACAACGCCCTGGGACCTTCGGCGTGCGCAGTCGCTCGTCGACCCGTCGACGAGGCCGGGACTCGGCCCGGTGACCGGGTTCCGGTCGGGCATCGGAATCGACATCCACGCGTATGACGAGTCGGTGCCGCTCTGGCTCGGCGGCCTGCACTGGCCCGATGAGCCCGGCCTGGCGGGCCACAGCGACGGAGACGCGCTCTCGCACGCGATCTGCGATGCACTGCTTTCCGCTGCGGGACTCGGCGACCTCGGCGGCCGATTCGGCACGAGCGACCCACGGTTCGCGGATGCACACGGCGAAGTCTTCCTGCGGGCGACCATCGAGCTCGTCGCCGGTGCCGGGTTCGGCATCCAGAATGTCGCCGTGCAGGTGATCGGCAATCGCCCGAGGCTGGCGGCCCGCCGCGGGGAACTCGAGAAGCATTTGAGCGACGTGATCGGCGCGCCCGTCAGCGTCGCTGCGACGACTTCCGATGGCCTCGGCTTCACGGGTACCGGCGAGGGTCTGACGGCGATCGCCACCGCCCTTCTCTCGTCGTAACAACCTGGCGGCCCGGTAGCGCGATCCCGAAGGCGCCGCGCGTAACGAAACCGCGCCGCCGATAAACTCGGGGCTGTGACTATCCGGCTGTATGACACCAGGGCACAGGCGCTGCGGGATTTCGTTCCCCTGGTCGACGGTGAAGCCGGAATCTACGTGTGCGGGCCGACTGTGCAATCGTCGCCGCACATCGGGCACCTCAGATCCGCCCTGGTCTACGACCTCTGGCGGCGCTGGCTGACCTACCGGGGACTCACCGTGACGCTGGTGCGCAACGTGACCGACATCGACGACAAGATCCTGGCCAATGCTTCGACAGGCTCAGCCCGGCAGAAGGAGCAGTGGTGGGCCCTGGCCTACCGGTACGAACTCGAGTTCACGAGCGGGTACCAGAAGCTGGGCATCCTCGCACCGACCTACGAACCGCGGGCGACCGCGAGCGTCACCGAGATGCAGGCGCTGATCGCCCGCCTCATCGACGCGGGCCACGCCTATCCGGCAGCCGATGGATCAGGTGACGTCTACTTCGACACGGCCAGCTGGTCGGCCTACGGCGAGCTGACCCACCAGAGCCCGGCGAACATGGAGGCGGCCGCGGATGCGGACCCGCGCGGCAAGCGGGCCCCACAGGATTTCGCGCTGTGGAAAGGTTGGAAGGCCTCGGAACCGAAGTCGGCATCCTGGGTGAGTCCGTGGGGCGCGGGGCGGCCGGGCTGGCACATCGAGTGCTCGGCGATGTCAGCGCGGTATCTCGGCCCGCAGTTCGACATCCACGGCGGGGGCCTCGACCTGCGCTTCCCCCATCACGAGAACGAGATCGCGCAGTCGACCGCTGCGGGCGATGCCTTCGCCAACTACTGGGTGCACAACGGGCTCGTGAACGTCAACGGCCAGAAGATGTCGAAGTCCCTCGGCAACTCGATCTTCGCATCCGAGTTTCTCGAGCAGGCCCGTCCGCTCGTTATTCGGTACTACCTCGGGTCGGCCCACTACCGGTCGACGATCGACTATCACGAGGGTGCGCTCGTCGAGGCCGAGGCGGCGCTCGACCGCATCGAGTCGTTCCTCGACCGCGTCGGTCGTCGCCTCGAAGACACCCGGTTCGCCGGCAGCGGCGCACCGGTGCTGCCCACGGCATTCGCCGAGGCCATGGATGACGACCTCGCCATACCGCAGGCCCTCGCCGTACTGCACGACCGGGTTCGCTCCGGCAACGCCGCCCTCGACGACGAGGATCTCGCGCTGGCCGCCCAGCTGCGCGGCGAGGTGACCGCGATGACCGAGGTGCTCGGCATCAACCCGCATTCGCCCGAGTGGCGCTCGACGACGTCGGCCCCCTCAGACAGGGCCCTCGCCGCGCTGGTCGAGCGCCTCATCGAGGACCGTGAAACGGCGCGGAGTGGCCGCGATTTCGCCGCTGCGGACCGCATCCGTGACGAACTGGCCGCTGCAGGCGTTACGGTAGAAGATTCGCCTAACGGCACACATTGGACTATCGAACCGTGAAGATGAGCTTATGAAGAACACCGACGGAGCCCGCAAGGGCCGTCCGGGCGCAGTGCGCCAGGGCAGCAAGGGCAAGCAGGTCGGCTCGGGCGGCCAGGGCAGGCAGGCGCTCGAGGGCAAGAAGCCGACGCCGAAGGCCGAGGATCGTCCGTACCATCCCGCAGGCAAGCGCAAGGCTGCAGCCGAGCGCTACGAGGCGGCCGGAGGCCGCACGTCGTCGGGCCCACGCACCCAGGGCAGTTCCTCGCCGCGAGCCAAAGCCGGGTCGTCAGGTGGTGCGCCGCAGAACTCCCGGCCCCGCAGCCGTAACAAGAGCGCGGACGAGACCGAGGTCGTGACCGGCCGCAACTCCGTTCTCGAGGCACTGCGAGCGAAGATCCCTGCCACAGCCCTCTATGTGGCGACGCGCATCGAGGTGGATGACCGCGTCAAAGAGGTGTTGAACCTCGCGAATCACCGCGGCATCCCCGTGCTCGAGGTGATGCGGCCCGAGCTCGACCGCCTCGCGGGATTCGACTCGGTGCACCAGGGACTGGCGCTCAAGGTTCCGCCCTACGAATACGCGCACCCGGTGGACCTCCTCGAGCTCACGATCAGCCGTGGTAAGAAGCCGCTGTTCGTCGCACTGGACGGCGTGACCGACCCACGGAACCTCGGAGCGATCATCCGCTCGGTTGCCGCCTTCGGTGGCCAGGGAGTCATCGTTCCGCAGCGTCGCTCGGTGGGTCTGACCGCTTCGGCGTGGAAGACGTCGGCCGGCGCAGCCGCCCGCACGCCTGTGGCGATGGCGGCCAACCTCACCCAGACACTGAAGGCGTTCAAGGAGCGCGGCGTCTTCGTGCTGGGCCTCGATGGCGGTGGCGACATCCAGCTTCCGCAGTTGCAGCTCGCCAACGAGCCCGTGCTGCTGGTGGTTGGCAGCGAGGGCAAGGGGCTCTCGCGCCTCGTGACCGAGACCTGCGACGCGGTGGTCTCTATTCCGATCTCGTCGGCGACCGAGTCGCTCAACGCGGGAATCGCGGTCAGCGTCGCCCTCTACGAGATCTCCAAGCGCCGAGCCGCCCTCTAACCCCCGGGTATCCCAATCCGGGTGGCGGGAGAACCGGCCCGGCGGACGGAGTCGTAACTCCCTCCACCCTGCAGGTTCTCCGCCCAATGGGTGCGGTTTCTCCCGCCAGCCCGGGGACACACAAGGGACACAGCCAGGGACGAGGCACGGGGGCAGCCGGTCAGGCGTCGGTGAGCGCGAGGCGGGCGTGGAGGGCGAGGCGTCGGTGACGGTCAGGCGTCGGTGAGGGCGAGGCGGGCGTGGAGGCGCTTGGCCCAGCGGGGCGCCCACCACATGATGTTCTGCTGCCAGGTCATGAACGCGGGCACCAGCAGGCAGCGCACCAGAGTGGCGTCGAAGAACACGGCGACTGCGAGCGCGATGCCCAGCTGCTTGATGATCATCAGGTCCCCGCTGGCGAATCCCGCGAATACCACGATGATGATGAGCGCAGCCGAGGTGATGATGCGGCCCGACCGCTGCAGTCCCAGCGCGATCGCCTCGCGCGGTGGTGTTCCCGCATCCAGCCGTTCCTTGATGCGGCTGAGCAGGAACATCTCGTAATCCATGGCCAGTCCGAAACCGAACACGATGGTGAGCAGCAGCACGATGACGTCGACGCCGTAGACGTGCGCCGGGTCGAAATCGAGGATGCTCGCGAAGTGGCCGTCCTGGAATCCCCAGACCAGCGCTCCCATCGATGCACCGAGCGACAGCGCACTGGCGACCAGCGCCTTGAGCGGCACGACGAGCGAGCCCGTCATCAGGAACAGCAGCACGACGGTACCGACCACAATGATCAGCAGAGCGAGGGGTGCTCCGCGCACGAGCGAGTCGGCGAGGTCGGCGGTGCTGGCATCGAGCCCGGTCACCCAGTGCTGGAACGCTGGAGGAGCAGCACGGATGCGGTGCACCACACTCACTCCGTCGCTGCCCGATACGCGCACGACGGTGCCCCATGCGTGCCCCGACTGGGCCGGCGTCCCGACGGACTTGACGCCCGGGATCGACGTGACCGACCTCGACCACGCGATCGCATCGGCCCGGGTGCGGGTGACCAGCTCGATTCTCGGGGTCGCGGCGTTCGGAAAGTCGTCGACGACCGTGGTCGTGAACGTGTACTGGCTCGACACCTTCGGGATGGCGTCGACGCTGGTGTTGGCCAGCTGCAGCGCAACCAGCGGACTGCCGATCGCGAGCAGCACGACAGCGCACGCGATCGTGACGAGCGCGGGATGCCGCTGCACACGCCGGGTGAGACGCGAGAAGAACCCGTCGTCGGGTGCGACGTCCCCGAACCGGCCCATGAAACCGCGGATGCCGGGAACGCGCGTCAGCACGCCCGGTCGCGCGAGCCGCTCGCCGGCCACGCTGAGCAGGGCCGGCATCAGGGTCAGCCCCGACAGCATCGAGAAGACGGTGACGAAGATCGATGCGAGGCCGATCTCGCGCACCACCACCGGTTCGAAGACCAGGAGGCCGAGCGAGGCGATTGCGAAGGTCGTGCCGGAGAATGCGACTGTGCGACCCGCGCTCGCGGTCGTGGCGCCGATGGCCTCGATGCGCAGCAACCGGCGCGCTTCGTGGTCGAGTCCGGCCCCGCCGCCGCGTTTGCGGTATTCCTCACGGAATCGGCTCACCAGCAGCAGGCCGTAGTCGATCGATAAGCCCAGCCCGACCGCAGTGATGACGTTGATGACGGTCGCGTCGACATCGGTGAGGAACGTGGTGATGAAGAGTGCGCCGAACGACCCGAGGATCGACGCGATGGCGCCGACCAGCGGAAGGCCCGCCGCGATGAACCCGCCGAACACCACCAGCATGACCACGAGCGCAATCGGCAGCGCGACGGTCTCGCCCTTCTCGAGGTCCTTGCTCGACTGACCCAGAAGCGAGTCGAGCAGCAGGTTGCCGCCGCCGACCGCGACGGTCGCATGGGGGAAGTCATGCCGGGCTGTCCCGGCGGCGCGATCGAGCAGCGCGCGCACCTCCTGCTCTGCGCCGGCGGTCGGAGCCGCCGAGCCGAGGCCGAGTGTCGAGACCGACAGCAGCACGCCTCGGCCGTCCGTCGAGAACAGTGACGCGACAGTCGGCTGACGGGAGCCGTCGGCTCGAAGCGGCACACTCAGCGGGTCGACGTACCTGGTTCGCGGGAGCTTCGCGGCTTGCGTGCCGATCGAGACGGCCAGGGTTGCGAGAGCGGGGGAGTCCAGATCGACATGGTTGACCAGGAGGGTATAGGTGGTGCTCGTGGTGGCAGGCGCGAGTTGCCGCTCGCCGCGATAGCTCTCCTCGTGCACCGACGGCGCCCCGCTCGACAGTCGCCCGAAGAGGGACTGGCCGCCCAGCCCGAGGATAGCCGTACCAAGGATGACCGCGACCACGACCAGCCAGGCGCCGAGAAAGAGCAATGGATGGCGCGCAGCCGTGGCACCGATTCGGCCGAGTCGGCCGCGGCCCACGCGCTCAGCCATCGAACCTCCGTCTAGACCTTCAGGCGCCAGTCGTCCTCGTCGATGATATCGATCGGCAGGGTGATGTTCTCTGTGACCGGGGCGATCACGGTGGCCTCGTCGCGACGGTGGCGCAACACCTGGTCGACGTAGGAGTTGAGCGCCTCGGCGAGCGGAACGTCGCGGCCCTCGTTCTGAGACAGGTACCAGCGGTGGTCGAGCAGCTGGTGGAAGATTTCCGCAGGCTCGAGCTTGCCGCGCAGGTCTTTCGGAATCGCCCGGATGACCGGCTCGAACACCTGGGCCAGCCACTCGTGGGCGACCATCTCTTCATCCACGTCCTGCTTGCCGAAGGTGGCTCGGTATGAGTCGAGGTCGTTCAGCAGTCGTCGGGCCTGGTTCTCGCCGGCGTCGAGCCCGGTGAGTCGCAGCAGCCGGCGCGAGTGGTGCCCGGCATCCACCACCTTCGGCTGGATGCGCACCTGTGTGCCACTTTCATCGGTCTTGATCGCCAGTTCCTCGATGTCGAAACCGAGACTGTTGAGCCGCTCGACGCGCCGGTTGATGCGCCAGCGCTCCGACTGGTCGAACTCCTCCGAACCGGTGAGCTCCTTCCAGAGGTTGCGGTAGGCGGCGTCGATTCCGTTGCTGATCTCGATCGGGTCGAGGTCGTCGTCGAGTCGGCCGCCCGACTGGAGGTCGAGCAGTTCGCCGGCGATGTTCACCCGCGCGATCTCGAGGTCGTTCTCACGCTGACCGTTCGAGAGCCCGTCGTAGAGCTGGCCGGTTTCGGCGTCGACGAGGTAGGCGGCGAACGCGCCGGCGTCGCGGCGGAACAGCGTGTTGGACAGCGAGACGTCACCCCAGAAAAAACCCACGATGTGGAGGCGCACCAGAAGCACAGCGAGCGCATCCACCAGTCGCGTTGCGGTCTCGGGGCGCAGTGACTGCGAGTACAGCGCCCGGTAGGGCAGTGAGAACTTCAGGTGGCGGGTGACCAGCACAGCGTCGAGCTCGTTGCCGTCGTCGTCGGTGCGGTTGGTGATGACGGCGAGGGGTTCGACGCTCGGCACATCGATGCGCTGCAGGGTGCGCAGCATCTCGTATTCACGTCGCGCGAACTCGGCCGACGTCTCCTTGATGGCGATGACGTAGCCGCCCAGGTGGGCGAAGCGCACCAGGTGGCGCGAGATGCCTTTCGGCAGGGCGGCGATGGTGTCATCGGGCCACTCCTCGAGTGGAAGGCTCCAGGGCAGGTCGAGCAGCGCGGGGTCGGCGATAGCCGACGTGATGTTGAGCGAACCGGCCATCCGATTCCTTACTTCTCGAGTCGCGACCTGCCACGCCACGACGGGTTAAACGGAGCGGGCCCGCCGCCCGCGAGCAGTGCTCACGGATGACGGACCCGCCGTAACGACTAGCCCTTCTTGAGGCGTGAAAGGTCTTCGGCCGGAACAACCACTGCCTCGCCGAGGCGGGCGCCGGACTCGGCGTCGAACAGGTGGATGTGGCCCTCCTTCGGCGTGAGGAACACCTTGTCACCGGCGACCGGGTGGTTGCGCCCGTCAACGCGGACGCACAGGTCGACCCGCTGGCCGTCTACCTCGGCGTGACCGAACAGGTTGCCGTCAGCGCCGAGCTCCTCGATGACGTCGACCTCGACCGGAAGGCCGGTGCCGGAGTTCGACAGCGTGACGTCTTCGGGGCGGATTCCGACGGTGACCGTCTTGCCCTTGATCGAGCCGAGCGTTGCGCGGTCGACCTTGACGACGTGCGAGCCGAACTTGACTCCGTCTTCGGTGAAGTCCGACTGGAACAGGTTCATGGCCGGGCTGCCGATGAAGCCGGCGACGAACACGTTGGTCGGATTCTCGTACAGGTCGCGCGGGGTGCCGATCTGCTGCAGTACGCCGTCTTTGAGCACCGCGATGCGGTCGCCCATGGTGAGCGCCTCCGTCTGGTCGTGGGTGACGTAGACAGTGGTGACGCCGAGACGGCGCTGCAGGGAGGCGATCTGCGTACGGGTCTGAACGCGCAGCTTCGCGTCGAGGTTCGACAGCGGCTCGTCCATGAGGAACACCTGGGGCTGGCGCACGATTGCGCGGCCCATGGCGACGCGCTGACGCTGGCCACCCGAGAGTGCCTTCGGCTTGCGGCCGAGGTAGGGCTCGAGGTCGAGCAATTTTGCGGCTTCGAGAACGCGGCTCGCGCGCTCCTCTTTATTGACGCCGGCGATCTTGAGCGCGAAGCCCATGTTCTCGGCGACGGTCATGTGCGGGTACAGAGCGTAGTTCTGGAACACCATGGCGATGTCGCGGTCTTTCGGCGGAACGTCCGTGACGTTGCGGTCGCCGATGAACACGTTGCCCGCGTTGATCTCTTCGAGACCGGCCAGCATGCGGAGGGTGGTCGACTTTCCACAACCGGAGGGACCGACGAGGACGAGGAACTCGCCGTCTTCGACCTTGATGTCGATTGCGTCGACGGCGGGGCGAGTTGAACCCGGGTAGATGCGGGTTGCTTTGTCAAACGTGACAGATGCCATGGTTGTACTACTCCTTCACCGGCAGGTACGTGCCGGACGATCCTTAGTGAACGGATTAAGACGCTCCAGTGCGCCACTGGTCATTATGTCACCCGCACGAGGGTCGTGCGTAACCTGCGAAACCGCAGACAGGGTTGTCTGGGGGTTCCCAGACTGCCCTTCTACTATCCTGAGTGCACCAATCGCCAAACTCTGTGAGGACCTTTTGACAAACCCCGGAGCGGATGATCGCGGGCGCAAAAACGAGCGGCGCGCGGCCGCTCGCGACAAGGCTCGCGAGCTGCGGGAGCAACAGCGCAAGCAGGAACGACGCAATCGCCTGCTGCTGCAGGGCGGTATCGGTGTCGGCATACTGGCTGTCGCGGCCATCATTTTTCTGGTCCTCTCGTCGAGCATCACCAGACCCGCGGCGGGCCCACTGAACATGCAGAGCGACGGAATCATCATCGGTAAAGACCTGAAGGCCGTGCGCACTCCGGCCATCCCGGTGAACGGCAAACCCGTCGCGACAGTGCGCAACAAGAAGTCCAGCGTGGTCAGCATCCGCATCTACCTCGACTACTTCTGCCCGGTCTGCAACCAGTTCGAGACCGCCAACAAGACCCAGCTGACCAGCTGGCTGAAGAAGGGCGCGGCGACGCTCGAGATCCACCCGATCGCTCTGCTCGACCGCAGCTCGCTTGGCACGCAGTATTCGACCCGCGCCGCGAACGCCGCCGCCTGCGTCGCCAATTACGCGCCGGACGACTATTGGGCCTTCACCCAGGAGATGTATGTGAGGCAGCCCACCGAGGGCACGGTCGGGCTCAGCGATGCGCAGATTCTCGCAGTGATGTCGGCGGCGAAGGTGCACGATCTCTCTCAAATAACGCCCTGTGTCAAGAAACAGAGATTCAAGGCCTGGGTGGGGGACGCGACCACCCGGGCGGAGAACGGGCCACTACCCGATTCGACCGCAAAGTCGGTGCTGGGCACCCCGACCGTGATCGTCGACGGCGTCGAGTACCCGATCACGACAACCGATGTGAGCAGCGCGTCGGCATTCGCGGCCTTCGTCGAGCAGACCGCCGGCGCGGGGTTCAACGGAAGCGCGCCCGCGTCCACGCCGAAACCCACCCCGAGTCCGACACCGACCGTCGCGGGCTGATGCCCGAGCCTGAGCTGGGCGCGGTTCGCGCGGCATACGACACGGTTGCCGAGTCGTATGCTGCGCAGATCACGGGCCTGTCGGCGGAGACACCACTCGAGATCGCACTGATCGAAGACTTCGCCGCGCGCATTCGCTCCGCGGGCGGCGGCCCGGTGCTGGATGCCGGAAGCGGTCCGGGACGCGTGGCCGCCTACCTGCATTCCCAGGGCCTCGACGTTTCGGGGGTGGACCTGTCGCCTGCCATGGTCGATGTCGCACGGCGCAGCCACCCAGGGATTCGATTCGCGGTCGGCCCTTTGCAGCACCTCGACGTCGTCGACGGGTCGCTGGCGGGCATCCTGGCCTGGTATTCGATCATCCACACCCCGCTCGCAGAGTTGCCTGTCGTGTTCGACGAGTTTCGTCGAGCGATGGCGCCCGGGGGCTACCTGCTAGTGGGGATTCACGTCGGCACCGGCACCCTGCGGGTGACGCAGTCGTATGGTCACGACGTCAGCGTGGAGCTTCAGCTGCTGCGACCGGAGGAGGTGACGGTGCTGCTGGAGTCGTGCGGGTTCTCGATCGTTGCGACACTCTCACGCGCGCCCGAGGGGCGAGAACGTCGTCCCCAGGCTTTCGTGCTCGCGCGCAGAACTGGCGAGCGGCGCCCCGCGTAGGCCACGAACCGGATGCCCTGCCGCAGCGACAGCATCGGCAGGTACGCCTTCGCAAGGGCGAGCCCGATCGCCGGCAACCCGAGGGCGTCGGGGTAGGCGAGATAGATGGGATGCAGCTCGGGGTCGAATTTGCGCTTGAAGTCGAAGAGCGAACGGAACCCGTACACGGGCTCGATCGAGTTACCGACGCGGGCCAGGATGCGCCCGGTCAGGTCGACGGGGGTGCCGGGGCTGGCGATCGTGGTCGCCAGCGGAGCGGTGGAGAGGCTCAGGAATTCGGCGCCCTGGTCACGGAATCGTTCGGCGGCCTTCGCGATGAGGAACTCCATCACGCCGTTCATGCCGTCGGGGCTCCTGCGCATGAAGTCGAGCGTCCAGCCGACGACGACCCCGTCGCGGTAGGAGGGCATCCAGCTCGTGACCCCGAGGATATGGTTGTCACGGTCGGTTGCGAGCAGCAGTCCGATCCCGGGTGAGCGCAGCTCGTCGATGCTGCCCAGGGTGAACCCCATCTCGGGCAGCGCTTTGCGAGCCACCCACTGCCCCGAGATCACGTCGAGTTCGTCGCGCCACTGGGCCGACATGTCGGCGTAGCTCGTCCAGGTCGCAGTGACGCCGAGGCGGTCGGCTCGGTTGATCGACGAACGGATGTCTTGCCGCCGCTTGCCGGCGACGGTCCAGTCGGCTGGGCGCAGCACGGCCTCTTCGCCGACGACCATCGTGCGCCAGCCCATCGCCTTGACCGCGGGCACAAACTCGCCGTGGATCGCGTAGAACACCGGGGTCCAGCCGCGGTCGTCACAGAACCGGGCGAATCCGCCGATCGCCTCGCGGGCTGCCCGCGGGTCGCCGATCGGCTCGGTGGTGGTGATGGCGACCCCGGCGAGCACCCGATAGGCGACGCTCGCGCGGCCGTCGTCGCTGAACCAGTAGGAGTTGCCCTTCCAGGTAGCCCACTGGCCGAGGTATCCACCGCCGCCGCGAAGCAGCAGGTCGCGCACGAGGGGAACTCCCTGCGCGTAGTTGAGGGCGCCTCGATCGAAGTAGGTGGACAGCGCGCCGAGCAGCGCGACGGCCCAGAACACGGGGCCGATCCAGTTGTAGAGCAGGGCTGTCAGGGGGCTGGCCGGTGCGAACTCGAGCAACTCGTGGCTCAGGAAGTTGACGGGCACGAACCGCTCAGGCAGGTCGGCCAGGAGGGTCGGGAAGCTGACGGGGGTGGTGAACTGGTCGCGAAGCAGCCAGCCGCCGAGCAGGTAGGTGGTGCACAGTGCTGCGAAGGTCAGGCCGACCACTCGCAGGTAGGCCGCGACACTGCCGGCGCGCGCTCGCACTGTGAAGTGCCCGAGGTTGCGGATGACCAGCGCACTGATCACAAGGGGTACCAGCACGCTGGCCGACAGCGAGAGCGTGATCTCCCAGTAGTGGATGTTGGCGGGCGCGAGCACCCGGTGCGTGCCCGAGAACGGAAGGAACCCGAAGTAGTAGATGCCGAGAACGGCCAGCGCCGCATTCGCCACGATTGTGAGCCACGCCGCGAGACGCCGTCCCCGGGCGAGCCCGAGTGCGGCGACCAGCAACGTCAGAAGTGGCAGGATGGCCAGCAGCACTGGCCCGGCCGAATCGAGGCGTTGCAGCGAGAGATCGCGCAGGCACTGGTGGGTGACGTTGAGTGGATCGCATTCGACGGCCAGCGGGTTGCCCGACGGGCTCGCACCCGACATCAGCAGCCCGAGCGGCGCGAGCAGGCCATAGCGCCGACCGCTGAAGAGGGTGATGACCGGACCGATCGCCGTGATTGCGACGATCGCCGCCGCGAGCACGCGACGCTCGTGGTGTGCGCTTCGATTCCATTCGCGCGGGGCCGGCGCGCGGTGCAGCGCATGACCCAGGACCAGCCCGACGATCGCGGCGAACAGTCGGTAAAGGTCGGATGGCTGCCCCGAGTAGAGCAGGAATATCACGCAGGTGGTCAGCACGACCACGCGGATCCGATTGCGCCAGATACTCCCGACCCATGTACTGAGCGCCAGCAGCACCGCGACGACCAGCAGGAACGGGTCGGCCACCTGGAATTCGCGCACGTTGCGCGACCACATCTCACCGCCGAGCACACCCAGTTCCTGCACACCGATGCCGAGCGCCACGCCGGTGACCGCGGCCACCACGCCGACCAGGAGCGTGCGCCCGGACCCCATCCGCACCTCCGCGACTCCGAGCGCGATCGCGGTGATCGGCAGCACCGCGAGCAGCTCGAGCGGGGCTGCGGTGAACAGCACATTGGTCAGCGGTGTCCACCAGTGGCCATCGAAGACGACCTCCTCATAGCCGGTACTGGTGAGCGCCTTCAGGCGAAGCACTGGAGTCAGGCGAACAGCGGTGCCGACTCCGAGCAGCAGCAGGATGCCGAGATAGGCGATCGTGACGGGCATCCGACGGGCCATCCGCATCATGACGACAGCCCCCACAGCACTGCGAGCACCGGCAGCGACTGCCGAACCCCGTACTGCTCGGTGTACCAGTCGTGCCCGGTCCCGGGCGAGACGAACTCGTGCACAGTCATGCCGGCAGCCACCGCCGCCTTCTCGACCACGGCGGTGTCTGGGCCGTATTTCGCGTCGTTCTGGCCTACCGTGAAAATGCCGAGCGTGGTCGAGAACGGCGCGCCCGCAGCCAGCAGCGCAACCGCCGTATCCGCGCGGTAGGCGCTGACCGAGCCGCCGAACCCGGCCCGAATGGTGTGGGCGATGCTGCCGTTGAAGGGCGCGACCTGCCCGGAGATGTCGTCGATGCTGCCGAACATGCTCCGGAATCGCGTACCCAGTTGGATCGAGCAGGTGCCGCCTTCCGAGAATCCCCCGATGGTCCAGTTGTCGCGGCCGCTGAGAACGTCGAGGTGTGCCTTGATCCAGTTCGGCACATCCACGGTCAGGTAGGTCTGCACCTGCCCGAGCGACGAGTTAAGGCACATCGGATTGGCGGCCGACGCGCCCAGCTGGTCGGGCATGACCACGATCGGCGCGAGGCCGTTGTGGGCGGCGGCGAACGCGTTCAGGATCTCGGGCATCTGACCGGATTCGACCACAGTCTGCGGCGATCCCGGCTGGCCGCCGAGGAAGATCATCACCGGCAGCGCCGGCGGATCCTTCACCAGGGCCGCCGGTGGCAGGTAGACGACGGCGCTGCGGGCGGCGAAGTGCGATGCCGTCGCGGGGATCACCGCAGTGCCGACGGTTCCCACTTTGGGCATGTCCGCGGGCGGCTGCCACTGCTGCCAGAGAGGGAGAACTGTGCGTGCCTGGGCTTCGATGTGCGCGTGCTTCGTGAGGTGCAGCGTGTGCACTCTGGCGAGACCGAGCGCGTCAGCCACCGTCGGATACTCGCCGATGGTCGAGTTGATGCCCACCGAGGCGACGAGTGCGAAAAGCGCGATGGATGCGACGCCGACGACGACGCGCCACGGTCGCGCCCGCCACAGGGTGGCCAGGGCGACCGCCGCACCGGCGCAACCGAGGGCGAACCAGGCGCGCGTCGAGAACGCCAAAGTGATCCCGAAGTCGTTTTTTACGTCGCCCAGGTACCAGGCGAGCGCGAATCCGATGGCCGCTCCCGCCGCTCCCGCCGCACAATAGATTGCGATCCACCGTCGTGCTCGACGACGCAGCAGCACGGCCACGAGTGCAGCCACGCACAGAATGCCGACCGTGATGGGTACGACCCCGCTGGTCAGCGACGAGTCGAGAAATGCCGTGAACACGTCGTACGCCTCTTTCCGATTCCCGCGATTGCTGGTCGCAGGTCCGGAATTCATTATGGGAACGCCCGGAGCCTCCGGCACCGCGAAGAGCCAAATGCAGAGTGGACGCACGGCTGGGCGGCGCTTTAGCTTCGGACGTTCACAGGAATGCCTCTCGGATTTCCCACTCGGCCAATTCGTGCACTTTTCGCGTCATAACTGCGCGCTTTCGCGCTCTCTCTTGGTAGACATGGTAGACATCGACGTCGAACGATCAGGTCGACGCGATGAACCACGCGGGGGAAAACAATGTCGCAAGCGCAAACCTTGCACCGCATCGAATCCGACGAGGAGTCGATCATCGAGACGTTCCACGAGATAGCGCAGGTACTTCGGCTGCCTGAGCTCGACTGGGATTTCGTACATTACGAAGGGGAGACCCTGGTCGAGGGGAGACCGAAAGCCGAACACGATGTTGCCGCCTGCCCGCGCTGGGCACGATTCCTGGGGATGTCCGCCGTACGGGCGAACACGGAATTGCGCCGGGACTGCTGGCTTGGCGTCAACGGACCGTGGACGCTGGAAATCATCGCCCAGGTTCGCTAGTCGGAAATCTGGCTCGGGGGCGCCGCGCATCCTGGGGCGTTATGGTGAACCATGCCGCCCGATCCAGCCCAAAAAGGCCGCCGTGGCAACGTGGCGGCCCAGTACGACATCCGTCGCGCGGAGGCCAGGCGACTGCTGGGCATGCTCGATCCAGGCGAGCTGCCCGAGCGTGCGCGTGACTGGCTGGCAGACGGAGCCGACTCCCCCAACGTTCGGGCGCTGGCCGACGGTGGCTCGGCGACGGATGGCGTGCGCATCGCCCTGCTGGGCGAGATCGCGACCGAGTTCGGGCTCGGTTTCCCCTCGCTACAGGACGCGCGGCGCTTCCAGGCGGAGGAGATCATGCGCGCCCGTGGCTTCGGGGCCGACGTCGGCACGCAGATCTTCACCCTCTCGAATGGCTTTACCGATGAGCTGGTCGGTCGAGTGCGCGGGTTTTTCGCCCGACTGATCCATCGGTAACCTTGGACGATGAGCCAGTCGCGCGCCGAGGTCAGGGCCGAAGCCTCCCGAAGTTCACGCAACCGTTTCGTTCTCATCATCGTTCTCGTCGTGGTTGTCGTGCTGCTGGTGCTCGTCGCCGGCATCGCCCTCACCCACAGCGCAAGCGAGACGGCCGCGGAGACGCGAATACTGGCGTCCATCGCGGCGGGCCGCACCGCCGCCCTGGTAAGCGTCTCGCTGGCGCTCAACTGGGTGTTCAGCCCACCGATCGCCGTCATCGTCGGTGTGATTGCAGCAGCGGGCGTCTTTGCGCGCACCCGAAGCTGGATCACCGTGCTGCACTTCGTGCTGCTGGTGCTGGGCACCTGGCTCAGCAGCGAGGTCATCAAAGTGATCGTGCATCGGCCGCGGCCGACCGCGCACCTCGCCGACACGCTCGTGCCGAATCCCGACCCCGACAGCTATCCGAGCGGCCACGTCTGCTTCGCGGTGGGACTCGGGCTTGCCTTCTTCGTGCTCGTCATCCGCACTCGCGTGCGGGTGGTCATTCTCGTGCTGGCGATCCTGCTGTCGTTAGGCACTGCCGGAACACGGATCTACCTGGGCATCCACTACCCCACAGATGCGCTTGCCTCGCTCGTCTTCGCCGTTGCCGCGTTTATCGGGATCGAGACCCTCTGGCGGCGATATGCGGGAGGCATCTTTCGCTCGCGGCACCCGCAGCCGGCGACCGACGTCGCGGCTTGAAGCTTTTCTTCAGTCCACAGGCCTGAACCGGGCGGCGCAGATGCACTGTTGCTACAACACCTAGTGCGCGCACAGACCGGCGAACTACGCTGGCGATCGTGAGCAACTATCGACCGCCAGTGAATGATCTCGCCTTCGTCCTCGAGCACGTCGTGGGCTATCCGGAGGTCGCGCAATACCCCGGCTATGAGCACGCGGACCTCGAAACCGTGGTCGGCCTTCTCGAGGAGGCGGGCGATTTCATGGTGAGTGCCGTGGCGCCGAGCAATCACATCGGCGACACCGAAGGCGCCCAGCACCAGCCGGACGGCTCCGTCGTGACGCCGGGCCCGTTCAAGGCCGCATACAAGCAATACGTCGACGCCGGCTGGGGCTCGGTGCCGTTTCCGGAGGAGTTCGGCGGCGGCGGGTTCCCGTGGACCGTCGGCCTGGCCATCCAGGAGATGCTCGGCTCATCGAATATGGCTTTCGCCCTCTGCCCGCTGCTCACCCAGGGCGCGATCGACGCGCTGCTGCACTACGGCAGTGACGAGCAGAAGGCCACCTACCTGCCCAAGATGATCAGCGGCGAGTGGACCGGCACGATGAACCTCACCGAACCGCAGGCCGGGTCGGACGTCGGTGCCCTGACCACGTGCGCCATACCGAACGGCGATGGCACGTTCGCCATCACCGGCCAGAAGATCTTCATCACCTTCGGCGAGCACGACCTCGCCGACGAGATCGTGCACCTCGTGCTCGCCCGCACTCCCGGGGCGCCCGAGGGCACCAAGGGCATCTCCTGTTTCATCGTGCCCAAATTCCTGGTGAACGAGGATGGCTCGCTGGGCGACCGCAACGGGGTGAAGTGCCTCTCGATCGAGCACAAGCTGGGCATCCACGGGTCGCCGACCTGTGTGATGGAGTACGACGGCGCCACCGGGTACCTCATCGGCGAGGAGAACCTCGGCATGCGCATCATGTTCGTCATGATGAACAGCGCGCGCCTGTCCGTCGGAACCCAGGGACTCGCGCTCAGCGAGCGTGCCTACCAGGACTCCCGCGACTACGCGCTCGAGCGCCGCCAGGGACTCGCGATCGGCGCGACCGGCAAAGACTCCGCAATCGTCGAGTTCCCGGATGTGCGCCGAATGCTGCTCACCCAGAAGGCCTACATCGCGGCCCTTCGCCGGATGATGCTGCTGAATGCCGTGCAGATCGACACCAGCACGCACTCGCCCGACGCCCAGGTGCGCGCGCGGGCAGCCGAGATCGTCGGCCTGCTCACGCCGATCTGCAAGTCGTTCGGCACCGACCTCGGCAATGAGCTGACCTCGCTGGGCCTCCAGGTGCACGGCGGCATGGGCTTCATCGAAGAGACCGGAGTCGCGCAGTACTACCGAGACGTGCGTATCACCGCCATCTACGAGGGCACGAACGGCATCCAGGCCGCCGACCTCGTCGGGCGCAAGCTCGGGGTGCGCGACGGCGCATCCTTCCTGGAGTTCCTGGCCCAGATGCGTGAGCTCGACGCCGAACTGGCGGAGGCGGGCGATGATTTCGAATCGATCCGCAGCGAGCTGTCGACCCAGCTCGACGCCCTCGAGTCTGCGACCCAGTGGATGCTGCGCACCGCCCGTCAGAACCCGAACGCGATCCTCTCCGGCTCGAGCCCGTACCTGCGCATGTGGGGCCTGGTCGTCGGCGGCTGGCTCATGGCGAAATCGGCGCTCGCCGCACCGGCCGCCACCGATAACGAAGTGGCGCAGACCCAGCTCGTGCTCGCCCGGTTCTATGCCGAACAGCTGCTGCCGCAGGTCGCCGGTCTCTCGGGAGCGGCAACCGCGGGCGCCGACGACTTGTTTGCGCTGACCGCCGAGCAGCTTTGATGGTGGTCGACAGCATCCACGGAACGGTCAGCCAGGAGATCGTCGTCGCAGTTCCACCGGCCGTGGTCTGGTCGGCGTTCGCCGACGCCGACTTTCGCGGCAGCTGGTTCTCGCTTCCCGGTGACCGGAATTCGCGGTCGCACGAGCTCGACTTTCGCGTCGGCGGCGAGGAATTGACGCGCAGCACTTTCAACAACATCGACCACCTGGAGCGCCTCGAGCTGCGGTCACGACTGCTCGACATCGACCCCCAGCGGCGGATCACGGCCACCTCCACGTTCCGCCTGAACGAGGTGGTACGCATCGTGACCATCTCGAGCACGACGTTCGAGCCGACCGACGAGGGAACCCGCGTGAGCTTTCTCGAGCAGTACCAGTGTTTCGGCCTGGTCGGGGACGGCAGCGGAGACCAGGAACGTGGGGAGCGCGAGGGGGGAACCCGGTTCATGCTTCGGCGCCTGTCGATCGCTCTCGAACACGCCGCCTCGGCCGCAAAATCCTAACGGGATCCTAACGGCGCTCCCCGGTTGTCTGGCAGCCGGGTGGCCTACCCTTTGGGAGTGTTAGACAAGACCGCACCGCGGGGATCGCTGAGAGGCTGGCTGCTCGGCGACCTGGCCACCCCGCACAGTCCCTCACAGGGACCCCACGCCAAGGTGAGCGAGCGAACCGATCCGTGGTGGAAAGTCGTCTGCCTCACGGGCGTCGACTACTTCTCCTCCCTCGGCTACGCCCCGGCGATCGCGTTCGGTGCCGCGCAGTTCCTCAGCCCCCTGGCGACAATCGTGCTGGTGGCCCTGACCCTCCTCGGCGCCCTTCCGGTCTACCGTCGCGTCGCCCAGGAGAGCTTCCGCGGTTCGGGGTCGATCGCCATGCTCGAGCGGCTGCTGCCCTGGTGGGCGGGAAAACTGTTCGTGCTGGTACTGCTCGGGTTCGCCGTCACCGACTTCATGATCACCATCACCCTGTCTGCAGCGGATGCCGCCCAGCACTTCACACAGAACCCGCTGATGCCCGCGTGGCTGCATGACCAGAACCCGTTGCTGACCTACCTGCTCATCGCGGCGCTCGGTGTCGTCTTCCTCAAGGGATTCCGCGAGGCGATCGGCATCGCCGTCGGACTGGTCGTCGTCTACCTCTCGCTCAATCTGGTCATTGTGATCGTCGCGGGCACGCACATTCTGCAGGACCCGTCCCTGATCACGGGCACGCACGGCTTCATCGCGAACGTGGCGCACCAGAGCGTATTCGGCCAGCGCGGCAACCTTCTGCTCGGCATCGGTTTTGCCCTGATCGCCTTCCCGAGGCTGGCGCTCGGGATGTCCGGATTCGAGACCGGCGTCGCCGTCATGCCGCACATCCGCGGCTACGCCACCGACACCGAGGACCGCCCGCTGGGCCGTATCCGCGGAGCGCGCCGCCTGCTGACGGCGGCCGCCACCATCATGAGTTTTTTCCTCATCGCGACGAGCTTCATCACCAGCATCCTCATTACTCCGGCGCAGTTCGCCGGCGCTGCGAACGGGCGTGCGCTCGCGTTCCTTGCGCACGGGCTGCTCGGGCCGTGGTTCGGCTCGTTCTACGACCTGTCGACCATCGCCATCCTGTGGTTCGCCGGCGCCAGCGCCCTGGCCGGCCTGCTCAATCTGGTGCCGCGCTACTTGCCGCGCTACGGCATGGCGCCGCTGTGGGCAGGAGCGGTGCGGCCGCTGGTGCTCGTCTTCACGTTCATCGCGTTCCTGATCACCTGGGTCTTCGACGCCAACGTCGACAAGCAGGGAGGTGCCTACGCCACCGGGGTCCTTGTGCTCATGACCTCGGCGGCCGTCGCCGTCACGCTGTCCGCCCGCCGCAAGCGCCAGTACAAGCGGATGCTCGCCTTCGCGGTCATCGCCGTGATCTTCATCTACACGACGGTCGACAACATGATCGAGCGCCCGGACGGACTCAAAATCGCCGGGCTCTTCATTGTCGCGATCATCCTGGTCTCGATCCTGTCGCGGGTTCGTCGCTCGTTCCAGCTGCGGGCCACCTCGGTCGTGTTCGACGACGTCGCGAAGCAGTTCATCGCCCACGATGCGGAGGAGAACGGCGCCGTGCGCATCATCTCCCACGAGCCCGACGTGATGACGGCCGAGGAATACCGCAACAAGTCGCGGGATGAACGCCACTACAGCCACATTCCCACCCGCGCGCCGATCATCTTCCTCGAGGTGCACAAGAGCGACTCGTCCGACTTCGAGGAGGAGCTCGACGTGCGCGGGGTGATGCAGTTCGGCTATCGGGTGCTTCGGGTCAAGAGCGGCAATGTTCCCGGCACGGCCGCCGCCGTGCTGCTGGCGATCCGCGATGTGACCGGGGTCGTGCCCGACATCTACTTCGAGTGGACCGAAGGCAATCCGATCCAGAACATGCTGCGGTTCCTGGTGACCGGCAGGGGCGAGATAGCCCCGGTCACTCGGGAGGTGCTGCGTGAGTCGGAGCCCAACCCCAAGCGTCGGCCGGCGGTGCACGTCAGCTGAGGCGGAGCGAGCCGGCATGCAACCACGCGGCCGGGACGGTACGCGAGCGATTTCTTCTGTGCGGTGAATGCGCCGAAAAGCGCTGTAGCGTGGGGGCATCCATCAATGTGGATGAAACGGAACTCACTCCCCGACCTCGAGTGAAGAGACATGGCGTGAAAAATGGGCACTCTGACCTACGATCTCGTGTCCAAGGTCGATTTCGACGACCGGGCCCTTGCTCACCTGCAACTGGTGATCGCCAGCAAACTCCGGCGCGGTGAGTCCTTCAACTTCAGCTGGGTCAAAGACGTTGCCGAGGGCAGCGGCCGCACGACGATCTGGATGCACCCGGCCATTCCGCTGGTCTACGACTTCGTCGGCAGCCGCAGCCCCTCGATCAATCGCGACTGGCTCAACGCCCTGATGGAGACCGCCAATTCGCCCGCCGGCCTTCGCCTGGTGCCCGAGCCCGCCGAGGCGGGATCGGTTCCCGCCCCTGACGGAACGGTCGCGGGCGTGGTCTAGACCGACCCCAATCGAACACGACGCGAGGCTCGTCCCGAAGGGGACGAGCCTCGCGTTCGTAGGGCGGAGGGTCACACGCGTGAGCGCCCCGAGAGCGAGCGAATCAGCCAGGCGATGACCGCCAGGATGAGCAGCACGATTCCGACCCAGAGCAGGAAGTTGACGGACGAGACGAGACCGCCCGTGACGGCCAGCACGATGGCGACGACGATGATGATGATGAATAAAAGGTTCATTAGAAACAAGCTCCCAGTTGTTGTCTTTCGGACTTTCTTTCACGCTAACCGGGTATGGCGCCGGATAAAGGCCCTAGCGTTCAGGCCCCGGGAGGGCTACCTTCCGCACCCGCGGTCGTCTCACGGATGACGTCGGCGGGATTCTTGTCGGGTCGCCAGCCGCGCCAGCTCGGCTGCCTGAGTCGACCGGCCGAGGTCCACTCGGCGAATTCCACTTCGCCGACCAGGGAGGGCGTGATCCAGTTGGCGTCGCGGCCGACGTCACGCGGTACGTCGGCGAAGGGGCTGGTCTTTCGCCCGAGCTTCTTTAGCCGCCTCGCGAGTTCGGCCAGTTCGTCATCGCCGAATCCCGTGCCGACTCGGCCCACATAATCGAGACCCTGCGCCGAGGGCACACCCATGAGCAGGGAGCCGATCGAGGTCGATCGGTGCCCTGTGCCGGGCCGCCAGCCGCCGATGACGACCTCCTGGCTGGCGTGCTGCTTCAGCTTGATCCAGGCGCGAGAACGCCGACCCGCTGAGTAGCCGCTGTCGCGACGCTTGGCCATCACGCCCTCGAGACCCAGGCGCCGACTGGTGTCGATCGCAGCCGCGAGGTCGCCCTCGAAGGCGTCGGGAACCAGGATGACGCCGGACGCGCGCACGCACTCCCGCAGAACCCGTCGCCGGTCGTCGTACGTCGCGTCGACCAGGGACCGGCCGCGCAGTGACAGGATGTCGAATACGACGTACCGCACGGGGATCGACGCCACTGCCGTGCGCACCTCAGCGGCCCGCTCGAGCTTCATCCGCCTCTGGAGAAGCCCGAAGTCCGGTCGCCCCTCCTTGTTGAGTGCGACGATCTCGCCGTCGAGCACCGCGTTTCCGGTGACGTCATCGGCCAGGTCCTGGAGATCGGGATAGGTCGCGGTGACATCGATGCCGTTGCGAGTTGCGAACCGCACCGTTGACTGGTCGATCGTGGCGAGCGCGCGGATTCCGTCCCACTTCATCTCGAAGGCCCACTCGTGGGTCGACTCGTCGATATCGGCGGCGGTGCCCAGGGTGGCAAGCATCGGCCGCTCGCTCACGGTTGGTCTTTCATGAGGTGGATCAGCCAGTTCTGGTCGGCCTTGCCCTCCCCGCCCGTGTGGATGAGCGCGTATTTGCGCGTTCCCCGCTTCTCGCCGTGCAGGGTCGCGATCACTTCTTGTCCGTCGCGCCATTTCTCCAGTTCATAGGTACCGGAATCCCAGATGTCGACGTGGCCGCCGCCGTATTCGCCCTTGGGGATGTCGCCCGCGAAGCTGCCGTATTCGAGGGGGTGATCCTCGGTTTGCACGGCGAGGTGGTTTCGTTTGTAGTCGGTGGGCACGCCCTTGGGCAGGGCCCAGCTGACCAGCACACCGTCGTGTTCGAGTCGGAAATCCCAGTGAAGCCGCGACGCGTGGTGCTCCTGGATCACGAAGGACTGCCCGGTGCCGTTCTTCGCGCGCTCGGAGGGAACCGGCTCCGGAGTCTTGGCCGCATCCCGTTTCGCCCGATAGTCGGCGAGCCTGTCGACTCCTCCAAGCAGGTCACCGCGTCGAGCGACCCGTCTGACCACCTCGTGCAGTTCGAGCTGCCGCAGATCGGCAGACTGGAGCTCACGCCACGACCGTGGGGCAGCGACCGTCGGGCGCATTCGGCCGCGAAGCGAGTACGGGGCGACGGTCGTCTTGTTGCCGTTGTTCTGGCTCCAGTCGAGCAGCACCTTGCCATCGCGCAGGGTCTTCTTCATGTCGCTCACGATCAGATCCGGATGATCGGCTTCCAGCGAGCGGGCCAATTCGTGAGCGACCGTAGACACCTCGTCGCTGGTCTGCTTGCCGTCGAGCGCGGCGTAAAGGTGGATGCCCTTCGAGCCGCTGGTCACCGGCATGGGGTCGAGTCCCATGCCCTGGAGGATTGCGCGCGCGAGTCGCGCGACCTCGGCGCACTCGGCAAGACCCACGCCGGGTCCAGGGTCGAGATCGAGCACGAGGCGGTCGGGGTTGCGGCGTGTGCCGGTGCGGCCGAACTGCCACTGCGGTACGTGGATCTCGAGCGCTGCGATCTGAGCCAGCCAGGTGAGCGTCGCGAGGTCGTTGACCAGGGGGTACTCGTTGGTGTGGTCGCGGTGCTCGAGCGAGCGTCGCGGAACCCACGACGGCGTCGAGTCGTCCAGGTTCTTCTGGAAGAAAACCATGCCGGGTTTCACCGCGGAGCCGACCCCGTTGACCCAGCGTTTCCGGGTCGCTGGTCGATTTCGCAGATGAGGCAGCATCGCCTCGGCAACGGCGCTGTAGTAGGCGATGACCTCGCCCTTCGTCGTCCCGGTCTCGGGGTACAGCACCTTGTCGAGGTGAGTGAGCTTCAGGCGGTGCCCGCCGACGGAGACGACCTGGTCGTCGCCCGGCCGTGATTTGCCCTGTCTGGTCGTCGCCATGATCCATCGTTGGCACGTCACCGACGAAATAGCCAGCCCCTTGACGACCTCGTCGGGGGATGAGTCGATGGAAACATGCGATCGATTTGGAAGGGTGCCATCACCTTCGGCCTGGTCAACGTACCGGTGAAGGTCTATAGCGCCACCGAGGACCACGACGTCTCACTGCACCAGGTGCACGATAAGGATGGCGGCCGCATCAAGTACCAGCGCCGCTGCGAGGTGTGCGGAAAAATCGTCGACTACGACCACATCGACAAGGCCTTCGACGACGGCGATCGCACGGTCATCCTCACCGACGAAGACCTGTCGACCCTGCCCGAGGAGCGCAGCCGCGAGATCGAGGTCGTGGAGTTCGTGCCGGCTGACCAGCTGGACCCGATCATGTTCGACCGCAGCTATTTTCTCGAGCCCGATTCGAAGTCGCCGAAGGCCTATGCCCTGCTGCGCCGGACTCTGCAGGAGACCGACCGCATCGCGATCGTGCACTTCGCTCTTCGCCAGAAGACACGCCTCGGTGCATTGCGGGTGCGCAACGAGGTGCTCGTGCTGCAGTCGCTCTTGTGGGACGACGAGGTGCGTGAGGCGAACTTCCCGAGCCTCGACGAGAAGCCGCGGGTCACCGCCGCCGAGCTGAAGATGAGCGAGCAGCTCGTGGAGTCGTACTCGACCGACTTCGCGCCCGGGAAGTTCAGCGACGACTACCAGGACGAGCTGCGCGAGCTCATCGCCGCCAAGTTGAAGAAGGGCGACGACGTGTCGACCGAGGAGACCTTCGGAGCCGAGTCGTCTGACGAGGGCACTGGCGAGGTGCTCGACCTGATGGAGGCGCTCAAGCGCAGCGTCGAGGCGAACCGAAGGACGAAGACCAAACCGGCGGCGAAAAGCACCAGGCAGACCCGCGGATCGAAGGTGAAGGCGTGAGCGGCACGGTCAGCGATTTCGTAATCCAGCGCATCCGCGAGTGGGGCGTGACGCGCGTCTTCGGCTTTCCCGGCGACGGCATCGGCGAGTTCGACGGGGCGCTGGGCAAGGCAGAACGCCACGGCGAAGGGCTCGAGTACATCCGCCCGACTCATGAGGAGATCTGCGCGCTCATGGCGACCGCTCACGCCAAGTTCACCGGCGAGGTCGGCGTGTGCATGGCGACTTCGAGCCCGGGCGCGTTCCACATGTTGAACGGCCTCTATGACGCGGCCATGGACAACCAGCCGGTGGTCGCGATCGTCGGCCAGCAGGGGCTCAATTCGCTCGGCTCGTTCACCATGCAGGAGAGCAAGCTCGAACTCGCGTTCGCCGATGTCGCGGTCTACGTGCAGACCATCGTCTCGCCGCAGCAGGCACAGGTCGTGGTCGACACCGCATTCCGCGCAGCGCTGACCCGCCTGGGTCCCGCCGTCATCATCCTGCCTCACGACGTTCAGGGCATGACGATGGAGCTGCCATCGGCGGCGATGTGGATGTCCCGGTCGAGTGCCGTCGCGGCCTCCTCCGCTCTCACTCCCGCAGCTGCAGAGATCGCCAAAGCGGCCGAGATCATCAACGCGGGAAGTAAGGTCACCTTTCTGATCGGACACGGTGCCAACGGCGCCACCGACCAGGTGCTCGCGGCGGCGCGACTGGCTGGCGCGGGCATCGTGACGGCGCTGCGGGGCAAGCAGGTCGTCTCGTCGGAGGTGCCGTTCCACACCCAGCAGCTCGGGCTGCTGGGGTCGCGCCCGAGCCTGCGCCAGATGCACGACTGCGACACCCTCGTGATGCTCGGCACCAACTACCCGTACGGGCAGTTCCTTCCAAAGACGGGGGCCGCCCGTGCCATTCAGGTCGACCTCAAACCCGAACAGCTGGGATTGCGGTACCCGACCGAACTCAACCTGTGGGGCGACGTGAAGTCCACACTCGATGCGCTCATCCCCTTGCTCGAACAGAAAGAAGACCTCTCATGGCAGCAGTCCGTCAGCGACGGGATGATCGAGTGGGAGGACGAGATGAAAGCCCAGGCGCTCGCGCAGTATGACGATGGTGTGAATCCGCGCCGCGTATTCCACGAGCTGAACAAGCGCCTGCCGGACGGTGCGATCGTCACCGCCGATGCCGGCACCACCGCGGACTGGTACGGGCACCACATCCGGCTGCGCCGCGGAATGCTCGGCGACCTTTCCGGTCGCCTGGCGACGATGCTGGCAGCCATGCCGTACGCCGTGGCGGCCAAGTTCGCCTACTCGGATCGCACCGTGGTCTGCACGATCGGTGACGGCGCGTTCCAGATGCTCGGCATGAACGAGTTGATCACGGTCAAGAAATACCTCGACTCGTGGCAGAACAAGCAGTTCATCATCGTGGTGCTGCACAACGACGATCTCACCCAGGTGTCGTGGGAGATGCGTACCGAAGACGGCAACCCGGTGTGGCGCACGGCCCAGGATGTGGAGTCGGTCGACTTCGCCGGCTGGGCGCAGCTGCTCGGGTTCACCGGTGTGCAGGTGCGCAGCGACGATGAGATCGAGCCGGCGCTCGATGCGGCGTTCGCCCACGACGGGGTGACCCTGATCGACGCGTACACCAGCCGGAATGTGCCGCCGCTACCTCCGCACATCAGTCGCGAGTTCGCGAAGATGACCGGGGAGGCGTTGCTCAAGGGCGACCCGTTCGCCGTCGCCGTGATCAAGGACTCCGCCGAGGCCTTGATGACCGAGGGTGTGTCGCGAGTGAAGAGCGTCCTGCACGGCGGGCGCCACGCCGATGACCACGAGCCCCGGGAATGACGATCGCCCGAGTCGCGATCGAACCCGATGACACGCCCCCGGGACCAGCGACACGACTGGTGCTGGATGATCCACCCACAACGCTCGACGCCGCGCTGGGCTTCGCGCCGCAGCTCGGTGCGGTCGCCGGAACGCCCGGCGGAGGCAGCACTCGTGACCTCTGGGAGGCGCTGGCGACCCTGGGCTCGATCGACCTCGGCGTGGTTCGCGCCGTCGAGCCGCACCTGGACGCACTTGCGATCCTCCGGGAGGCGGGCGTGCCGGCCTCGGGGGGTGCATCCGTCACCTGGGGAGTGTTCGCCGCGGAGGGTGGCGATGAGCCGGTGCGGGCGCGGGAGTTGGACGGCCGTTGGCAACTCTCCGGAACCAAGCCGTGGTGTTCGCTCGCCGCCCGCCTGGACAGCGCGCTCATCACCGCGCACCTCCCCCACGGCGGTCGCGGCCTGTTCACGATCGAGCTGACGGACCCTGGAGTGACCGTTCGGCGCGACGCCTGGCCATCGCGCGGGCTCAGCGAGATTCCCAGCGGGCCGGTGGTCCTCGCCGCAGTCGCCGCCGTTCCCGTCGGTGGTACCGACTGGTATCTGAGCCGGCCGGGGTTCGCCTGGGGCGGCATCGGAGTGGCGGCCTGCTGGTACGGGGGAGCGGTTGCCCTGGCGAGATCCCTGTATGAGGGGGCGGGCACCGTCCCGGCACCGATTCTCGCGATGCACCTGGGCCGGGTCGACGCGCACCTGCAGTCGGCCCGTCGGGCCCTCGCCGAGGCCGCGCGCCTGATCGACCGTGCGGAAGTGCCCGACGCGGCGGTAATGGCCAAGCGGGTGCGTGCGGCGGTCGCGACGTGCTGCGAGAGCGTCATCGCGCTCGTCGGGCATGCGCTCGGCCCGGCGCCCCTCGCGCTCGATGCCGAACATTCGAAGCGCGTCGCCGACCTGCAGCTCTACATTCGGCAGCATCATGCTGAGAAAGACGAGGCTTCGCTCGGCAGCACGCTGGCTGAGATGGTGGTGTCGCCGTGGTGACGTTCGACTCGGCCCAGCCGGGCACTTCGCGAGCCGAATGGGACGCGAACGGTGGCTTCGACGCGGTCACGCCTCTCGATCTCGCCGGCATCGAACGAATCACCGTGATCGCCGCCCATCCCGACGACGAAACCCTGGGCGCGGGAGGCCTGCTGACCGAGTGCGCGGAGCTCGGCATCCCGACCCAGGTCATCGTCGTGACGGATGGTGCCGGCTCGCATCCGCGTTCGACCGCTGTATCGCGCGGACAGCTCGCCGTCATTCGCCAGCGCGAGTTGTTTCTCGCGATCTCGGAACTCGCCCCCGAGGGCGAAGTCATCATGCTGGGGTTCGCAGACGGCGAGACCGACGTCTCTCGAGCGGCGATCGCCGAGGCGCTTCGTCGGGCCATCGTGCCGGGATCCACCCTGGTTTCGCCATGGGCCGGCGACGGTCACCGTGACCACCGAGTAGTGGCCGAGGTCTGCATCGCGCTGGCCGCTGAACGTCACGCGACGCTGCTGGCGTATCCCATCTGGATGTGGCACTGGGCCTCACCCGGCGACGAGAGTGTGCCGTGGCCGAGTGCGGTAACTCTCGCGCTGAGCGACTCGACCCTCGAGGCGAAGCGACGCGCCATCTCGCGGCATGTCTCCCAGGTGGTCGGCGTGGGCGGGGGCGACGGAGAGGGGCCCGTCATCGCCCCGGACTTCGCGGCTCACTTCGATCGCGATCGCGAGCTGTTCTTCGTGCCCGTGGAGCCACCCTCGGCCGCGAAGGATCGAGCGTACTTCGATGCCCTTTATGCCGAGAACCGGGATCCGTGGCGGCTGGGCACACGCTGGTATGAGGAGCGCAAGCGTGCCATCACGGTCGCGGCCCTCCCGCTTGCGAACTACAGGTCGGGCCTCGAGATCGGATGCTCGACAGGCGAGTTGACGGCCCAGCTCGCACCCCGCTGCGAGTCGATGCTGGCCCTCGACATCTCGGCCGCAGCCGTCGAGTCGGCCTCGCGCCGCACTCGTGAGCTCGGCAACGTGCACGTCGAGTGGGCGGATGCCACGGCTCGGTTTCCAGACGGACAGTTCGACCTGGTCGTGCTGAGTGAGGTGGCCTACTACTGGGATCGCCCGACGCTTCGCTCGACGATCGCCGAGCTGAAGCAGCACCTCCGCGACGACGCCACCCTCGTCGTGTGCCACTGGCGACATCCCGTCGCCGAGTATCCGCTGCGCGGAGATGACGTGCACGAACTGATCCGCAACGAGATCGACCTGCCCCGCGTCGCGCTGCACGTCGAAGACGACTTTCTTCTCGAGGTGTTCGCCACCGATGCGCGTTCGGTGGCCGCGCGCGAGGGGCTCGCCTGATGAGTTCGCTGCAACGGCTGGCCGTCGTGATCCCGGCCCGCGACGAGAGCGAACTGGTGGGCCGCTGCCTGGCGTCGGTGGAGCGGGCCCGCCGCCGACTGCTGCTGCGCAGAGGGGATGCGGTATCCGTCTCCGTCGTGGTGGTTGCGGACGGTTGCTCCGACGACACTGCCCAGGTGGCGCGCGGGCTTGGCGCCACGGTGATCGAGGTGCCGATCGTGGGCGTGGGGGCCGCCCGCGCCGTCGGCATCGCGCACGAGCTCCGGCGAAGCGGTGCAGACCCCCAACGATTCTGGGTCGCGAACACCGACGCCGACTCGGTGGTCGGACCAGATTGGTTGCTCGACCAGGTGGCGGCTGCCGACTCGGGAGCCGACGCGCGCGCCGGGGGCGTGCGGCCCCGATTCTCCGATCTCACGCCGTTGCAGATCCGCAACTGGCGCGCGCTGCGCCACGGCAACCGGATGCCCGGGCACGTGCACGGTGCCAATCTCGGGGTGCGGGCATCCGCCTACCTGCAGGCCGGCGGATTCGGACCACTGGTCGAACACGAGGACGTGCAACTGGTGGCCCGGCTGCACGCAGCGGGGGCCCGAGTCGAGTTCGTCGATCGTCCCGATGTCCTCACCTCCGGCAGGGCGACCGGACGCACGCCCGGCGGCTACGCCGGCTATCTCGGCACGCTGGCGTCGCGCGTCAGCCCCTAGCACCGAGTGAATGTTTCTTATAACGAACATGTGTTTTCCATAACAGTTATTAGGTAGAACGGACAGTCTGTGCCATGATCGGGGGGTACCGGAAAATCCGAGCAACAGCGACGGGCGGAGCCCAGCGATGACGAACATGACGAAGTACGGCAACAAGATCCTCGACAAGAGCGTCTGCGCCGGATTGATCGGTGACTGGGCCGAGCGTGTGATCGGGCTGTGGGAGGAGTCCCGGGTGCCGATGCACTCCGTTGCACTGGAGGGCCTCAGTGAAGCCTGCCGAGTGCGGGACCAGCTGAACAACCGGCTTACGCGCCCGCACCCCGGCGCCGAAGAGACACCCGGCACGCTTCGGGTGCTTCGGTCGGCCGATGCGCTTTTCAAACAGTTCACGGTGCAGTCGACGAGCGCTGCAGCCCTGAGCCACCACGACCATTACGCGCGCCGCAGCGAGTGGTGGTGGGGTCGGCTTCCCTTTGCAACCCAGGTCCTGGCGCAAGCCGGATAGCCGGGGATCGGACACCGTCCCACCGATCCGCGATCACCACAGCGGGCTAACATTGGTCCCGTGATGATCCTGTGCCGGGAGATGTGACGAAAAGGATGGCCGGAACGTTCTCCGACGCCGTCGATTCCCTCGCCGCAATGGGCGGCAGGGAGTCCGAGTTGTGGCGCCCGGTGCTGGACGTCATCCCCGTTGAGGGCGCCGCGATCTCGACCATTGCCGAGTTCCTTGGCGCCGAGACCGTTTCGGCCAGCGGGAGGCTCGCCGCCCGGCTCGACGAACTGCAGTTCGACCTCGGCGAGGGACCGTGCTGGGATGCGATGCGAGAGCAGCACGTCATCCTCGAGCCGGACATCCGCTCCCGGCCCCACCGTGAGTGGCCCGCCTTCTCACGGGCCATCGCGGAGCACGACGTGGGCGCCATCTTCGCCTTCCCGCTGGTTTTCGGTCCGCTCCAACTCGGGGCGATGGACCTCTACTCGGGTTCTGCCCGAGAGTTGAGCGCGGCTGAGGAGCGGCACGGGGGCGCGCTCGCCTCGGTAATCAGCCGCCTGGTGCTGGACCGCGCGATTCGTCGCGTCGAAGACCCCGACGTCTTGTTCGCCGAAGACAGGTTTTCCAGGCGCCTCATCCACCAGGCCACCGGCATGGTGCTGGCCCAGCTCGACATTTCGGCCGAGGATGCCCGCCTGCTGATCCAGGGGCACGCGTTTGCAATGAATCGTCCCATGCGTGACGTGGCCGAGGCGATCCTGGAGCGGCGCCTCGACTTCAGTGTGCAGCCGGGCGGGTTCGTGAGTTCCGATGACTGACACCCCACAGGAAGACGAGCTGTTCGATACGTTCGCCACGCTCGCCGACACTCTCGTCGACGACTTCGACGTCGTCGACCTGCTTCAGACCCTCGTGGAGTCGTGCGTGCGGATGCTCGAGATCGCGGCCGCGGGCATCCTTCTGGCCAATGGTGAGGGCGAACTCGAGGTGGTCGCCTCCTCGAGCGAGGCCGCCCGGCTCGTCGAACTCATGCAGTTGAGCGCCGAAGCCGGCCCGTGCATCGTCAGTTTCACGACCGGCGAGGTGGTGTCGCTGCCCGAGATCACCAAGGCGCCGGCCGAGTGGTCGCGCTACCGCGACAGCGCCATCGAGCAGGGTTTCGCGTCGGTGTATGCCATTCCGCTTCGGCTGCGCGAGACGACGATCGGGGCACTCAACCTGCTCGGCGAGAGCGTCGGCACCCTTGGTGTGCGCGATGTGCGAATCGCGAAGGCGCTCGCGGATGTCGCGACCATCGGCATCCTGCACGAACGTGCCCTGGTCGAGAGCAACGTCGTGCGGGAGCAGCTGGCTCAGGCTCTGCAGTCGCGGGTGCTGATCGAGCAGGCCAAGGGGGTGCTTTCGCACACGCATGACATCTCAACCGATGAAGCGTTCACAGTTCTGCGTTCCTACGCCCGCAGCAATCGCGCGCTGCTGTCGGATGTGGCCCGACGGGTCGTCAGCCGCGAGCTCATCATCTAGTTTTCAGCCTTCCGGGGCATCGAAGACGTCGATTCCCGCAGCGATTGCCACCTCGCGATAGGCCACGGCCAGCACAGGGAGTGGGGCATGCGCGTTCAGGCCGCTCGGGTTCGGTACCACCCAGAGCGGTGCACCGCCCAGGCGCTCGGGTTGCGGCCCGACCTTCGCGAGCGGACGGTCGAAGGCCGCGCGGTACGCGGTGATGCCCAACAACGCGACCAGTCCGGGGCGCACCGATTCGACCCGTGTCGCGAGGGCGAGGGCACCACCGCGCAGCTGGGCAACGGTTAGTTCGTCGGCCCGCGCGGAAGCCCCAGGGAAGAGATTAGTGATGCCGATTCCGCGCTGCAGCAGGTGCTCCCGGTCGGCCGGTTTCATGCCGCCCGCGGCGTTGATGAGGCGGTCGGTGATGCCGGCCCTAAAGAGCGCGGGATAGAAACGGTTACTGCCGCCGCCGAAGTGAGCCTGCACGGCGACCGTGCGCAATCCCGGGTTGATGCCGACGAAGAGCAGACGGGTGTGTTCCCCCAGCAGGTCCGGCAGCGTCGCACCGGTGAACGCCTCGAGCTGCGCACGCGTGAAGGTCTGTCTCGCCGGCTCTGCCACACGTTCACGGTACTCGCGGGTTTCGGACCTCGCAGTTGGTGGGCGCCCACGCGTCGCGCACGAGGACGAGAATTGACGCTGTCGTAAAACTGGATGCGGGAGGCCGACCGATGTACGTGCGGCATACCACTGTGCACACCGAGCAGATCGCCGACGTGATCGTTGTCGCGTCGGATTCGGCCGTGACGGGCATTTATTTTCCGCAGCACTGGACCAGCCCCGACTGGGACTCGTTCGGCGACGAGGTAGCTGAACTGGGCGATGCCGTGCTGGCGGACGCGGCGGCCCAGTTGCGCGAATACCTTCGCGGCGAGCGAACTGTCTTCGACTTTGCGATCGAGTTGCATGGCAACGACTTCCAGCAGCGGGTGTGGGCCATCCTGCGCGACATCCCGTTCGGCCAGACACGCACCTACGGCGACATCGCCGAGCAGTTGGGTGACCGGTCGCTGGCTCGGATGGTCGGACACGCGGTCGGGCATAACCCGGTCTCGATCGTCGTGAGCTGTCATCGGGTCGTCGGTAAGAATGGCGGCCTCACCGGATACGCGGGTGGCCTCGAGCGCAAGGCCTTTCTGCTGGCGCTCGAGGAGCCCGCAGTGGTTCATACGGCTCGCCTCTTCTAGCGGCTCCTGCCCGTCAAAACGCGTCGACGGCTCGACGGCGCGATTTCGCGCGATATCATTGAACGAAAGCGACTTTCATTTATCGAGAGCAGGCAATGGTGCATGTACTCATCGCGGGAGCCGGCCTGAGTGGCCTGTGTCTCGCTCAGGGACTGGTCAAGGACGGCCATACGGTCACGATCTTCGAGCGCGATACGGACGCCCGCCGGCGCATCGGCTACTACCTGCACATGAACGCCGACGGCGGCGAGGCTCTGAGGCGCTGCCTACCCGCCGACCTGTACGAACTCTACGAGCAGACCTCGCGCAAGACGTACGACCGTCGCGAGGCCGTCGTCTTCGACGACCAGCTGCGCGAGCTCAGCTCGTCGCCCCACTTCGGGCCGCCCAACGAGGGCGACCCGCCGCACACCGGGGTCGATCGTCGCACGCTGCGCCGCATCCTGCTCACCGGCCTCGATGACTTTTACCACCAGGGCGTGGCGGTCACCTCATTCGAGCAGGACGACAACACGGTACGCGTCGCGCTGAGCGATGGAACGACGGCCGAGGGCGACGTGCTTGTCGGTGCCGACGGAATACGCTCGGCCGTTCGCGCCCAGCTGCTGCCCGGTAGCCCGGTCATCGAAGCCGGCGTCGAGGGGCTGGGCGTCTACGGACGAACGCCGCTGACCCCCGAATTGCGCGAGCAGCTCGTACCCGAGCTCTACGAGGGCGTCATCATCGCCGCGGACCGGCGGGGCTCCCGGATGCTCGTTGCCGCGTTCCAGCCCAGGCAGGAGATAGCGACCGCGGCGTCGACCATCGCGCCGGAGGTTCAGCTCGCCCCCGTACCCGACTACGTCATGGTCAGCTGCAGCGTCGTCGCCGGCACCGACATCCCGCGCTCCGGCGACTGGACCGAGGAAACCCCGGCTGTGCTCAGGCAGGCGATGCTCGCCGCAGTCGACGGCTGGCACCCGGCCTTGCGCGCGTTGGTCGAGAACATCGACCTGTCGTCGATCTTCGTCATTCCCTTCGGCCGCCTCGACCCACCCCCACCCTGGGAGCCCTCGCGCGTGGCGCTGGTCGGAGACGCGGCGCACGCGATGCTGCCGACCCTGGGAATGGGTGCCAACCTCGCGTTGAAGGACGCCGCGCGTCTCGTCGATGAGCTTGACCGGGCGCGCAGCGGCAGCGTCGATGTGCCGACAGCGATCGGCCTCGCGGAGTCTGAGATGCGCAGCTATGTGTACCCGTTCATGCGACTCACCATGGACCACGACAGCAACTTCGGCGGTGGAGCCCTGGCCGATCGGTAGCGCGGTTGTGCAAGCCCCAGCACGAAACTCGTCAGACGAGTAAAACTGGTTAAGTGACTGACGAACTGATGACCCCCGAGATCAACGTCCAGAGAATCATGTGGACCGGGACCATCTGGTTTGCAGCAGCTGTGGGGTCGATCTCGATCGCGCTCGGTGTGCTCTTGGCATCGGGCTGGCGTCCTTCCATCCTGGACGGCGGCGATGCCGTGCTCTGGTGGATCGCCTTCGGGGTAGTCGTGCTCAGCCTGGGCCTGATCGGATGGTCGGGCTGCCCGATCCTCGAGGTCAGCGTCAAGACGGCCGACCGTAACAAAACCCGCACCATGCAGTTGGGCACCCTGCTGTTCATAGTGGGCTCCTCTGCCGCGATGCTCGCGGTGCTCCTGGGGCCGTCCCACTAGCCCCTTTTCGTCACGCGCTCGGTGGTTCTGGGAACCCCCTGAGTGCGGGGTTTCGCGCGTCGCGTGTGGTCGCCAGACTTGCAGTGCGGCGCAATTGCCCGGCCGCGGCCAGGAATTTTCCCGAAACCCAAGGACTGGTGCATCCAGTGAGCGCGATCTCAACCACTGCACGCGAGGCGCGTCGAGCGCGGATGCGCCACGACGACCGCGACAAGGGCTTCACGCTCATCGAACTGATGGTGGTCATCATCATCATCGGCATCCTCGCCGCGATTGCCATCCCGAGTTTTCTGAACCAGCGGCAGAACGCATGGGATGCCGAGACGAAGTCCGACATCAGCAACTTCGCGATCGACGCAGCGGTCTACAGCGTGAACAACGACGGCATCTACGGCACGTCGTCGGCGAGCATGTCGAAGACCGATCTGACCAGCGCGCCGTACAACTTCATGCCCTCGACCGACGTTCCGATTGCGAACTGGACGCTCACGGTGGCCAGCGACAAGAAGTCCTACACCGTCAGCGCCTACAACAAGAACTTCTCGCCCAGCACGGGTCACATCTTCACGTTCAACAGTGCGACAGGCCTGACCACGGTCGGTTAATCGCCGCAGATTGCCGACGTGAGCCCGGTGACCCGGGCCGGGTCGGAGATCGAGTCGATCTCGAGGATCCTGTCATCGTCGAAGGTGAAGCCCATCACGGTCACCGCCTTGCCCGCGACGGTGACGATGACGCCGGGGGCCCCGTTCACGACCGCCGCATGAATCACGATCTCGGGGCGCGCGAGCAGAGACTTCATCCCCCTGCCCGACTGCGCGGCGACTTTGCCAGCGCCACGTACGACCATGGATGCGCTGGGGAACGCCGCGCCGCCATCGATTCTCAGCACGGCGTCAGGGTGCAGCACGCGCACGAGTGCCTCCAGGTCGCCCGCGCGGGTCGCCGCAAAGAACGCGTCGACGATCGCCCGCTGCCGTAGGGGATCGGTGTTGTCGCCGCGAAGCTCGGCACCCTTGACCCGGCGTCGTGCGCGGCTGGCAAGCTGCCTCGCCGCAGACGGGGTGCTGCCCACCACGGGGGCGATCTCGTCGTAGGGCAGGCCGAACAGGTCGTGGAGCACAAAGACCAGTCGTTCGGCCGGACTCAGCGTCTCGAGCAGCACCAGGAGCGCCAGGCTGACGCTGTCGGCTAGTAGCGCCTGGTTGGCCGGATCCGATTCTCCGTCCCGCTGCACGAGGGGGTCGGGCACGTAGTAGTCCAGCGGGTCTTCGCGTCACGAGCTGCGCGACCTGAGCATATTCAGGCAAACGCGCGCGACGACCGTCGTCAACCACCCGCCCAGGTTGTCGACCTCGTCCGCCTGGGTTCGGTCGAGCCGCAGCCACGCGTCCTGCACGGCGTCGTCGGCATCGCTGAGCGAACCCAGCATGCGGTAGGCGACGGCGCGCAGGCGTGCCCGATGCTGCTCGAATTGCTGCGTCAGCCATTCCCGCTCATCCATGCGTCACACTTCCCCGCTCCCAGGTGTCATGTTAATGACCCCTCGCACACGACCGATGTGACAACGGGGCTGGTCCAACCGAAAGGATTACCACGATGCGAGTCTTCGTCTCGGGAGCAAGCGGAGCGATCGGGGCCCGACTGGTGCCCCGGCTGATCGAGCGCGGCCATGAAGTAATCGGTACCTACACGGCGTCCGCGGCCAAGGCCGCCGCGTTGCGGGCTCTGGGCGCGGAACCGGTGCAGCTCGACCTGCTCGACGCTGCGGCAGTGCGGGTGGCGGTCGGTGATTCGGGGGCGGACGCGATCATCCATGAGGCGACGGCGCTTGCCGGTGGTGGATTCGCACGCAGGCTCGACACCACGTTCGCCCGCACCAACGCGCTTCGTACCACCGGAACCGACGCTCTTTTGGCAGCGGCGCGGACCGCGGGGGTGGGCCGCTTCATCGCCCAGAGCTTCGCCCCGTATCGCTATGCGCGGGAAGGGGGCATGGTCAAGTCCGAGACCGACCCGCTGGACTCGTCGATACTGCCGGGAACGCAGGCGACATTCGGCGCGATGACCTACCTCGACCGGACGGTGACCGAGGCGGGCGGAATCGCTCTGCGCTACGGCGGGTTCTATGGAGCCGACACCGACCAGTTGGCGGGCGCGGTGCGCAGGCGACTGTTCCCGGTCATCGGCGATGGTGGCGGATACATGTCGTTCGTGCACCTCGATGATGCGGCTGCGGCCACCGTGCTCGCTCTCGAGAAGGGCGGCGCCGGCATCTACAACATCGTCGACGACGATCCCGCGCCACTGAGGGAGTGGCTTCCCGCTCTCGCGAACGCTCTTGGCGCGAAGCCGCCACGGCACCTCCCGGTCTGGCTGGCCCGCCTGATCGCCGGCGAGAGCGGAGTGCGAACGGGTATCGAAGTACGCGGCGCTTCGAACTCGAAGGCGAAGAGGGAACTGGGATGGACGCTGCTTTACCCGAGTTGGCGCGAGGGCTTCGTTGCGGCCTACGCGACGCAGGCCGTAACCCAGCGGCTTTGAAGCTTGGCGGCCTACGGTCGGCGTATGTCGTTGCGAGCACCCGTGTGGGCCTGGCGATTCCTCATGGCGTGCGTTGCTCGGGGTGACACCCGGCGGTTCAATCGCAACCCGATCGACAGCGTCGACTACGCACTCGACCTGGACTATGTCGGCGACGGCACCCGGTCGCACCGGTTGGATGTGATCGCGCCGCGACGCAAGGCTGGCGAGTCGCCGCCCGCGCTCCCTGTGTACATCTACTTTCACGGCGGCGGCTGGACGTCGGGCGACAAAGCGCCCCTGACCAAATATTGCGCGAGCCAGGCCGTCGAGGGAATGGTCGTGGTCAACGTCAACTATCGCAAAGCCACCCGCTTTCAGATGCGGCACATCCTCAGCGACGCCGACGCGGCGCTGTCGTGGGTGTTGTGCGAAATCGCGCGGTACGGCGGCGATCCCGAACGGATCGTGCTGGGCGGCGACTCGGCGGGTGGCCAGATCGCGGCTCTCCTCGCCGCCGCAACCCGGGACAGCGAGCTCGCGGACCACTATGGGATCGCGCCGACCGCCGAGATCCGCGGCGTCGTACAGCACTGCAGTGTGGTCGACTTCTCGGTCATCCAGGAACGCGGCTTCGTCATGAGCCTGAACTTCGTGCGGATGCTGCTCCCGGCGCGTGGTCGAGGACTGGTGCTGGCGGACGCGATCCGCTTCCTGTCGCCCATCGAGTGGATCGGCCCGACGTTCCCGCCTGTGTTCGTGTCGACGTCACAGCAGGACTTCCTCTACGGCGCGAACCTCAACTTCATGCGACGGCTGCGCGCGGTCGGAGTTCGCGTCGACTCGCTGGTGTACAGCTCGAAGGCGAAGAACACGCGGCACACCTGGCAGCAGGACTCTCACCTGCCCGAATCGCAGGAGGTCTACAGGCGACTGCAGACGTTCGTGCGGCGGGTAGCTGTCCCGTCGAACTCGCCCGGATTGAGCCGCTATGCGATTCGGCGCCGGTAGATCACTGTCGCGGCGACGTAGGCGATGATGAGGATGCCGACCAGCCAGGCGAGCGCGACCCAGATGTCGGCGCCGACCGGACGCTGGCTGAACAGGTCGCGGATGGTATTCACGATCGAGGTGACGGGCTGGTACTCGGCGAAGACGCGAACGGGTCCGGGCATGCTCGCCGTCGGGACGAACGCCGAGCTGATGAACGGAAGGAAGATGAGCGGGTAGGAGAACGCGCTCGCGCCATCCACCGTCTTGGCAGTCAGGCCGGGGATGACGGCCAGCCAGGTCAGGGCCAGCGTGAAGACGATCACGATGCCGGCGACAGCGAGCCATGCCAGTATTCCCGCCCCCGACCGAAAGCCGATCAGCAGGGCGACCAGCACGACGACGAGGACCGAGACCAGGTTGGCGACCAGCGACGTGATCACATGCGCCCACAGCACCGACGACCGCGCGATGGGCATCGACTGGAATCGCTCGAAGATGCCGCTTTTGGTATCGAGGAACAGGCGGTATGCGGTGTAGGAGATGCCGGACGCGATCGTGATCAGCAGGATGCCCGGGAGCAGGTAGCTCACGTAGGAGCCCGAACCATGCTCGATCGCACCGCCGAAAACGAACACGAACAGAAGCATGAAAGCGATCGGAACCGCGGCGGTGGTGATGATCGTGTCAACGCTGCGGGTGATGTGCTTGAGGGATCGCCCCGTCAGCACGATGGTGTCGCCGAAGAAATGCTTGTTCACTGGTCATCCTTACTCATGCTCGTGCCGGCATCGCCGACGATTGCGAAGAAGACGTCTTCGAGCGTCGGCTGCTTCTCCACGTATTCGACTGTGGCGGGCGGAAGCAGCTGTTTCAGCTCGGCCAGCGTTCCGTCGACGATGATGCGGCCCTCGTGCAGGATCGCGATCCGGTCGGCGAGCTGCTCTGCCTCATCCAGGTATTGCGTGGTGAGCAGCACCGTGGTGCCGTGGCGGGCCAGCTCCTTGACGGCGGCCCAGACCTCGAGGCGTCCCTGGGGATCGAGGCCGGTCGTCGGCTCATCGAGAAAGATGACCGCAGGGTTGCCGATGAGGCTCATGGCGATGTCGAGCCGACGGCGCATCCCGCCCGAGTATGTCGACACCGTGCGAGAGGCCGCGTCGGCCAGCGTGAACCGTTCGAGCAGCTGGTCGGCGACCTCGGCGGGGTCTGCCAGGTGCCGCAGGCGAGCCACGAGCAGCAGGTTCTCCCGCCCGCTGAGCACCTCATCGACTGCGGCGAACTGCCCCGTGAGGCTGACCGACTCGCGTACCTCGGAGCCCTGGCTGGCGACGTCGAAGCCGTTGACCCGAGCCTCGCCGGAACCTGCTTTCAGCAGCGTCGACAAGATGTTCACGATGGTCGTCTTGCCTGCGCCGTTCGACCCGAGCAGGGCGAAGATACTGCCGGACGCGACCTCGAAGTCGACTCCGCGCAGCACATCCACTTTCTTGTACGACTTGGTCAGGCCCCGCACTGAGATCGCGGGGGAAGTAATGATCATCGGTATTCACACCTTCCACTTGGGTTTCTTCCTTGGGTGCCGGTTGCCCGGTTCAGCGGGCACGCTGGATGGTGATGTCGCCCGACCCGGTGCGCACACGAATGGCGACGGTCTGTTCGGAGGGGTCGGGCGCGGCATCGTCGGCGAGTTCGTTGCGCAGGTGGCCGTCCTTGGACGAGAGATCGAGCCACGCCGGAGTGCCGGGTCTTACGCCGACGGTGACCGTTCCGAAGCCGCTCTCGAGCTGGATGGAGCCGCTCGAGACCTCGCCCAGGTGCACGCTGCCGAACGCCGTCTTCGCCGTGACGGATGCGAGCGCTTTCGCGATTTCGAGGTCGCCGTATGACAACTTGGCCTCGAGGTCGCCGCCCGACTCTCCGACCCGGACGCCGCCGTACGAGGCGTTCAGCCGTGCGTCGCCCCTGACGGTGCCGACCCTGATCTGGCCGTGGGCCGACGTGATGTCGATCCCGCCGTCCGCCGCCTGCACGGACGCTCCGCCGTGCGCGGCACGCAGCCACAGGTCACCGGCTCGGTCGATCTCGACCGCTCCCATCGCGCTCTTGATTCGCGTCGCCCCGAGTCGTCCGACCGTGCGCACGCCGCCGACCGAGATCTCGGCCGTAAGTCGCGATCCGGTGGGCAGTTCGACCTTCACGTCGACCGAGTCGGTGGGACCGGGCCCGATCCAGCTGATGCGGGGGCGGGGCCCGACGATGCTGAGCCGCTCCCCGTCGAACTCGACCTTCGTCAGCTCCACGCCGCGCTGGTCGACGGCTCGCGTCGTGCTGCTGGGTGAGACGGTGACGACGGTGTCGGCGCGTTCGCTGGCGACGATCTCGATCCGACCGACCTGCACGTTGATGGCGAGGTCGATGGGGTCGGGAGTGTTGAACGTGGGCATGCTCGCGCCTGCCTTTCTTTCGGTTTATGGCGTGCTCGTTCGACCTCGCGGGCTCGCGAGGCAATGGTGGTGACGAGACCGGTGGGCTCCTTTAGCGCGCCCAGCCGGCGAAGTTGTCGCCCGTGCGCAGTGTTCGCTGCGCGGATCGTCGCTGTTTCGGTTGCAGCGATGCCGCTACTGCGCGCACCAGCCACGTGTTGACGGACAGGCCGTCGGCCGCGGCCGCGTCATCCACCCGGGCCTTGAGCGCATCGGGCAGTCGCAGCGTCGTGCGCGATGTGCTGGCGTCATCGAGGTCGACCGTTGCCGTCGCGTGCTCGTCGAACTCCTGGTCGGAACTGGACTGGCTGACGACGAAGTCGACTTCACGGCCTCGCAATCTCAGGTCGACCGAGCCGGGCGCCAGGTCACGGGTGATCTCGCCGACGGCCGCTGAAAGCGCATCGAGCAGCACCAGCCGGGTTGCAGCGTCGAGGCCGGCCGCGAGACGCTCCGCGATGGCGCGGGTGTCGTCCCCTCCGCTCGCGAACGGTTCGACCAGCTGTCGCTGCAGGTCGCTGACGTACTGCCCGAGTTCCATGTCACCATGGTGACACCACAGTGGTGTCATGTCAAGTAACGATGGTGTCAGATTGCTAGATCTGCTCCGCGACCGCTCCGTCGACGAGTGCAGTGTCTGAGCCGCCGGCGCCCCCGCGCGAACGGATGAAGCCATACCCGACGAGTGCCGCCGCAACCGCGGTGAGGGTGAGGCCGGCGACCATCGTGCCTGATTGGAACTGCGCGGTCTGCGCATCCGTCCAGTGCGGGGTCGCGATGCTGCCGGTGAAGAGAGCGGCGAGAATGGTGCCGCTGACGGCGATGCCGACCGCAGTCGCGACCTCGGATGCGGTGTCCACGAGCGCAGCACCGATGGACGTGCGGTTGGCCGGCAGGCCCTTGAGCACGTTGGTGCCGGCGACGACGCCGTTCACGCGGATGCCCGCGGCGACCAGGATGAGCGCGACGGCGATCCAGACGTAGCTGACGCTGCTGAGCGCACCGAAGACGGCGAGTCCGGCCACGACCGATGCCGCGCTGAGCCAGGCCGCCCGGTCGAGGCCGAGGCGCTCGATGAACCGGTTGGCAAGTGGTCCGCCGAAGATCAGCACGATGACCTGGGGCAGCATGCCGATCGAGGCGAGGTAGGGCGGCCAGCCCCAGTCGAGCTGCAGCTGAAGCGTCACCATGTAGCCCATGCCCGCGACGGCCAGGCCGGTTGCCGCCTTGTAGGCCAGACCGCTCGCCACCAGCGGACGGGCGATCAGCTTCAGGTCGAGCAGCGGGTAGTGGGCCGAACGTTCGCGCAGCACGAAGCAGGCGGCGAGCGCAATGGTGACGGCGGTGGCAGCCCAGGGCGCCCACGAGCGCACCCCGTCGTTGACGAACAGCGTCGGGGTGATCAGCGCAAGCACGATGGCGGCGGTGCCGAGTACGGCGCCCGCGATGTCGATCGGGTCGCGGTGCAACTCCGCCGGCTCGTCGCGCGCGATGCCGATCCGGATGCCGATTATCGCGAGAATGGCGATCGGCACGTTCACGAGCAGCAGCACCTGCCAGGGCGCGATGGCCAGAACGAAGCCGCCCGCGGTCGGCCCGATCGCGAGACCGACCAGGCCGACGGTCGAGATGAGAGTCATGGCCCGGACTCGCAGGGCGTCGCCCTGGAACAACCGGAACGCGAGTGCGATCGACCCGGGCGTGGTCATCGCGGCGGCCATGCCCATGACCGCGCGCACGGCGATGAGCTCGGTGGAGGTGGTGACGAAGGCGGTTGCGAGGCTCGCCAGCCCCAGCAGTACGAGGCCGATGAGCATGATGCGCCGTCGGCCAAAGCGGTCGGCGATCGCACCGAACGCCAGCATCAGGCTACCGAAGACGACGGCGTAGACGCCCGTCACCCACTCGAGCGAGACCGTCGAGGCGTGCAGGTCGCGCCCGATGGTCGGGAGGGCGACGTTGAGGATCGAGTTGTCGAGCATCTCGAAGAGGAACACCGCTGACAGCCCGGCAAGGGCGATCCACGCCTCTCGCAGCGACTGGGGAGCGCGCTGGCCGGTGATAATGACAGGGGTCGGTTCTGGTGACATGCCACTATGTTATGCGACTAAGTTTAGTTACACAAGAGAGTGAGTGAAATGCCGAGAACGGGAGAGCGGGGCGGCCCGCAGACGCGCGCCCGCATCCGGGAGGTTGCCAACCGCCTGTTCATCGAGCGTGGCTACGACTCCGTCACAGTCGCCGAGGTGGCGCGTGAGGCCGGAGTCTCCAGTGTCACCGTGTTCAATCACTTCCCACGCAAGGAGGACCTCTTCCTGGACCGCACCTCGGATGCTGTCGAGCTGCTGCAGTCGGCGGTGCGCGACCGCGCGCCCGGCGAAGGCGTGCTGGAGGCGCTCTACGACCAGAGCGTGCGCTTGTTCGACGCCCGCCATCCGTTGTCCGGCGTCGACGAGCGCTCCGAATCATTCTTCCGCACCGTCTCGGAGTCGCCCGCGCTGGTCGCACGAGCGCGCGAGATCCTCGCCGAGTTGCAGCGAACGCTCGCCGACGAACTCGACCGGGACACCGATTTCAACGGCGATCCAACGCTGTTCGCGACGCTCTTCCTGGCCGGGTACGCGTCGGTACTGGTGGAGACCGCCCGGCGGCTCATGCTCGTCGGTGTTCCGTCCGCCGTGGTCGACGACCATCGCGTGCGCCTTGAGCGTCTCTTCGCCGTGCTCCGCTCCGGATTCGCCCCGCGACCGTAGGGGTCAGGATGCAGCGCTCGGGTGGCTGGTATTCCAGCCCCCCGACTCGAGAAATGTCTGCAGTTGCTGGATGCGCCGGTTGGTGTCGTCGAGTTGCTCCTGGAAGTTGGCCCAGGTCGCAGGCGTTTCGTCGGACGCGCTCGACGGCGCGAGTTCGACGGACAGGTCGAGAACGCTTCTGAGCCGTCTCGCCTCACGGCGGGCCCGCAACAGTTCGCGCAGCGCCTCGAGCTGGGTTCGCTCCGAATTCTCGTCGGCGGTCATGGGATGGTAGGCCCCATCGATGCCCGAGATCCAGGCGTCGAACTCCGCGACCGTGAGGTTCTGTACGTCCGGTGCCAGGTTGGGCAGGTCGAGGTGCGCGTGAGGCGACGCGAGCGGCGCCAGGATGAACACGGGCGACACCCGCAGGGCCCAGGCGATGTTGAGCAATTGTGCGACGGCCAGGTCGTTCTTGCGGCCTGCCTCGATGTTCTGCAGGATCGACTCGGTCACCGAGTCGCCCGGGATCGCCTCGGCCAGGGCCTTCGCGCTGGCGAAGCCGCGCGCCTTCCGGAGTGCCGCGATGCGAGCGCCAACCGTCGTGGCGGTCTTGAAGTCTGTCATGTTGACAGGCTAGCTCCGTTGCGGATTCGAGATTCTGCGCGGTATCCGTCATAGATGCGGGAGGCGGCGGTCTCTCCCAGCGGGGAACCAAATGTTTGGAGGAACAATTGGACATTCGACCCGTGTTGAGGCACACCTGTGATGAGTCCGGCAGGATCGCGTTCCTGTTCGGCGCGTGGGGTGCCGTCGCGTCCGCCACGGCGATCGAGCAGATCGAGGTCGGCGCGTGCAGTTATTTCGTTCAGTTGCGCGGCGGAGGAGTAGCGACCTTCGAGCCGTTCCCCGTCGAGGGCGGTACTGAACTGAAGCTGCTGACGGCCGCGGGCCAGCCGCTGCGCGTCGCACCGCAGGATGTCGGTCGAATGGGCGCCTGAGCGGCCTAGCAGTCGTAGATGCGCGACACGATCCGCTGCCGCGCGATCTCATTGGGGCCGGGAAAGGTGATGATGACAGGGATGTCGTCGGGATCGCAGGCCTCGAGCAACTGGAACCCGCCCTCGTCGGTCACCGACACCTGGCCTGGCCTCGCTCGCAGGATTGTCTCGCAGGCCCGGAGGTCGGCTTCGGACTGTGCCGTCCAGAGCACATACTGCGGTCCGATCGACGAGAGTGCGTGGGTGGCCTTCTCGCCGATCTCCCGAAGATAGAGCTGGCTGCCATCCGGGCCGACCAAAAGTGCAACGGACTCGTTTCGGATCGTCGGCTGGAAGGCGAGCAGTTCGGTGTAGAAGGCAACCGACCGATCGAGGTCGGCGACGCACATCACCGCCGAGGCGAGGCTGGCGCGGGCGCTGGTCATCGCGTCGCCCGCTCTCTCGCCGGGAACAACGAGTGCACGAATCGTCGCCCGTGCACCGACGTCGGGACGATTGCGACGTAAACGTACGGCGCGACGGGAATCCAGCTCGGCAGGGGGGCCCGGTCGGCAACCGCGATCTCATCGCTGTCGGTGAGAACTCGGGCACGGCCGTTCACGACGATGCTCCAGGATTCCGCCCTGCTCCTCCGATCGACCTCGAAGGCCACCGCGTCGTTGGACACGAGGTCACGGAGCTTCGTGCCGGCCGCGGTGCGGAACAGCACTCCCGTGTCGTTCGCGTAATAGTCGACCGGGAAGATCCGGGGCCGATTGTCATGCGAGACGGCCAGCCGACCGAAGGTCTCGAGCCGGAGCAGTTCCCAGGATGAGTCCTCGGACAACTCCTCGACCGGGCCCTGTGGCGACCACTCGTCGAAGTCATGTGCTGCGGTCATCGGTGGCTCCTTTCGTTGTCTCGACTCTCGCCTGGTCGACCCGACCGCAACAGGGCCGAAGGTCCCGGGGTAATCATCGGGTGCCGAATCGCGGTCGGGACTTTCGACTCTGGGGTCCCGCACGTCCGGCGTTCAGGCTGAAGGAAGTCGCGAATACGTGACGCAAGGAGAGTGGCCCGTGTCTGAACCAACCACCAGTTCCGCAGTGATCGGCGTGCTTACCGAGACGGCGGATGGGGAACACCGCGTTGCCCTCGATCCCTCAGCTGCGGGCACGCTGGTGAAACTCGGTCACCCCGTGCTCGTCGAGACCGGCGCGGGACAGGGCGCACGTTTCCCCGATTCGTCCTACGTCTCGGCGGGGGCGACGCTCGGCACTCGCACCCAGGTGTTGGCCGGATGCGACGTGCTGGTCGTCGTGCGAGCACCTTCGCCGGCTCTGGCCAGGAAACTTCGGGCACAGCAGGTGATCGTCGGGTTGCTCGACCCGCTCAACAATGCCAACCAGATGAAGTCTTTCGCCGACCGCCTGGTCACCGCGGTCGCGTTCGAGCTGCTGCCGCGCACGGTCAGCCGATCCCAGGCAATGGATGCATTGAGCTCGCAGGCGAGCGCCGCCGGTTACCGCGCAGCCGTCGTCGCCGCCGGTTGTTTCGGCCGCTACCTTCCGATGATGATCACGGCCGCGGGGGTGGCCACACCGGCGAAGGTCATCGTGATCGGAACCGGAGTCGCCGGGCTGCAGGCGATCGCTACCGCGAAACGCCTCGGCGCGGTGGTCACCGGCTACGACGTGCGAGAGGCCTCGCGCAGGGAGGTCGAGTCCCTGGGGGCGACCTTCCTGACATCCACGATCTCGCAGGGCGCAGGCAACGGCGGATATGCGCGCGCGTTGACGGCCGATGAGCGGGCCGCCCAACAGGGTGAGCTCTCTGCGGCCCTTGTCGGTTTCGACATCATCATCACCACAGCGAAGGTTCCGGGGCGCACACCGCCCGTGCTCGTCACACGACAGACGCTCGAGGTTCTTCGGCCGGGCAGCGTTTGCGTGGACCTCGGCTCGAGCGACAGGGACGGCAACGTGGTGGGCTCGGTTGCGAACACGACCATCGAGACGCCGCGTGGCGTCACGATCGTGGGTGCCGGGGACCTCGCCGCAGACCTGCCGACGTCGGCTTCGCAGATGTACGGCCGCAACGTCGTGGCTGTGGTCGGCTCGCTCATGCCCCACGGAATCCTGGCCTTCGACCCGGACGACGAGATCCACCGAAGCATCGTCGTCTGCACTGCCGGCGCGATCGTCAACCCGGGGGTTCGCGGGGTCCTCGGAATCGAACCGGTCGCCTCCGTAGTGCCGGAGCCGGCACCGACTAAAGAAGGAGTGCTCGCATCATGACCGCACAACTGTTCAGCAACCTGGCGATCTTCGTTCTCAGCCTGCTCGTCGGTTTCGAGGTGATCAGCAAAATTCCGGCCACTCTCCATACGCCGATGATGTCGGGGGCCAACGCCATCCACGGCGTCGTGATCGCGGGCGCGATCGTCATCGCCTCCGAGGTGCACAGTCCGGTCGGCTACGTGCTGACTTTCATCGCTGCAGCTCTAGCCGCGGCAAACGTATGCGGCGGGTTCGTCGTCACTGATCGCATGCTGCTCATGTTCACGCGTCCGAAGTCTCCTGCCGTCGCCGCACCAACATCGAAGGACCCCTCATGACCACGCTCGCCTTCGTCATCGGACTCGTCTATCTCCTGGCTGCAACATCCTTCGTGCTCGGCCTTCACCAGATGAGAGCGCCCTCCACGGCTCGACGCGGCAACCTCACCTCTGCGGCAGGTATGGCCGTCGCCATCGCTGCGACCATATTCGTCGCGCTGCTCGCGAGTGGCGGAAGCCCCTGGGGGTGGATCGCGGTGGTCGTCGGCGCCGCGCTCGGCGCGGTCTACGGCATCGTGCGCGCCCGCACGGTCAAGATGACCGATATCCCGCAACTGGTCAGCGTCTTCAACGCTGTCGGTGGTGGCGCGGCCGCGGCCGTAGCCTTCGCAGACTTCGTGCTCCACGTCGCGACTGCTCCGCTGGGCCTCGCTACGTCGATTCCGATCGTGCTCGATGTGCTGATCGGGTCCGTGACATTTTCGGGATCCCTGATCGCCGCGGGAAAACTGCAGGGCATCATTTCGGGCCGACCGATTACCTTCCGCGGCGGGCGCCTGCTCAATGTGATCGTGGTCGCAATCGCCGTGGGTGCCGCAGTCCTCACCCTGCTGTTCGGGCAGAGCACACCGTTGCTGATCGTCGTGCTCGTGGCATCCCTCGCCTTCGGAATCCTGATGGTGCTTCCGATCGGCGGCGCGGATGCTCCCGTCATCGTCTCGTTGCTCAACGCATTCACCGGGCTCGCAGTCGCGATGGCCGGCTTCGCGATCGACAACCAGGCGCTCATCATCGCCGGTGCGCTCGTCGGTGCGGCCGGCACCATCCTGACCCTGCAGATGGCGAAGGCCATGAACCGCTCGGTGATGAACGTCGTACTCGGCGGGTTCGGCACCGCGGACAATGCGGCGCCTCAGGCATCGACGCAGGACCTGGCCGGCGTGCATCAACTCACAGCCGATGACGTCGCGCTTCAGCTCGCCTACGCCCAGCATGTGTTGATCGTTCCCGGGTTCGGGCTCGCGTCCGCGCAGGCACAACACGAGGTGGCGGACCTGGCCAAGTTTCTCATGGCCCACAACATCGACGTGAAGTACGCCATCCATCCTGTGGCAGGGCGGATGCCCGGCCACATGAATGTGCTGCTCGCGGAGGCCAACGTGCCATACGAGCAGATGCTCCAGCTGGATGACGCGAACGCGGCCTTCGACAACTGCGACGTCGCCCTCGTCGTGGGGGCCAACGATGTCTGCAACCCGATGGCGCGCCAGAGCGGCAACCCGGTCTCGGGAATGCCGATCCTCGACGTCGACCACGCCAAGTCTGTCGTCGTGCTCAAGCGATCGATGAGTCCGGGGTACGCCGGTATCCCGAACCCGCTCTTCACCGATCCGAAAACCGGGATGTTCTTCGCCGACGCCAAACAGGGCCTGACGGACATCCTCGCCGCCACGAAAGAGTACGTCACCGCCTGACGAGACCGGCGTGGAAGGGGCTGCCAATGGGCGGCCCCTTTCTCGCTTTTGTCAGCGTGTTCGCCGGTCACCGAAGAGAGTCGGGACCTTTGGCACTGAGAACCGTTTCGTCGAGTCGACATCGTTGAAGTACGCAAACAACTGCGGCCGACCACACTGCCGGCCATGACAAACAAGGGACTGACATGACACAGGCAACTCACACAGCGACCAGCGCGCGACCGCACGCCACCGCTCGCACAATCCCCGCGGTGAACGAAATGATGATCGTCACCACGGCAGCCGGCCGGCGCACTCTGGCGATGCTTCGAATCGCGACAGGCTTCATTTTCCTGTGGGCCTTTCTCGACAAGACCTTTGGGCTCGGATACTCGACCCCTCGCGCACAGGCCTGGATCAACGGCGGGACACCGAGCCAGGGCTTCCTGAAGAGCCCCGCTGTCGTCGGCCCGTTCAAGCCGTTCTTCGCGGCCATCGCCAGCCCGACCACAGACGTGCTGTTCATGCTGGGAATGCTCGCCGTCGGTGCCGCAGTGATTCTCGGCATCGGGCTTCGCGTCAGCGCGATCGCGGGCACGATCATCCTGTTGTTCATGTACCTGGCCGAGTGGTCGTTCGGTCCGGGCGCCGCATCGACCAACCCGGTCGTCGATTACCACATCATCTTCGCCCTGTCACTCATCGTGGTTGCGGTGCTCTCGGCCGGAGACGCGTGGGGCCTCGGTCGAAGCTGGAAGCGTCTCACTATCGTGCAGAACCACAGCTGGCTCATCTAGCCCGGCAACTACCACTGCGATGCCAGAAGACAGCGTGGAAGACCTCACCCATGGGTGGGGTCTTTCGCCACGCCAGTGGGACACCGTTCAGGGGGCGGGCGTAAACTCCGACCACAGAGACCCTCAGTGGGATGAAGCTCTCCAGGTTATGTGGACGCGAGGTCTCGCCGTGAGCGACAGCCATTCGATCGATTTTCCGGATGAGCCTCGCGGCGAGCTCGACCTGGCACTCGACAACCTGGTTGCACGCGCACGCGATGTACTGAAAATCCAGGGGCGATTGAGATCGCTGCTGCGAGCCAACCAGGCCATCGTGGAACAGCTCGACCTGCCCGTCGTGCTCGAGCGCATCGTCGCCTCCGCCGTCGAGCTGGTCGGGGCGAACTATGGAGCTCTCGGTGTTGTGGCAATCGACGGTTCCCTGGAGCAGTTCATCAATGTCGGGATGACGCCCGACCAGATCATCGCCATCGGCCACCTTCCCCAGGGTCACGGGCTCCTCGGCGCGCTAATCGACGATCCGCGTCCGATCCGGCTCGGGCGGCTCTCTGACGACGACCGTTCCGCCGGTTTTCCGGCCGGTCACCCTCCGATGGGCGCCTTTCTCGGGGTGCCCGTCCGCGTACGCGACGAGGTCTACGGCAATCTCTACCTGAGCAACGAAGACACCAGGGCATTCAGTGCAGAGGATGAACAGCTCGTTGTTGCGCTCGCCGCGACCGCAGGCGTCGCGATCGAGAACGCGCGCCTGTTCGCCGAAACCAAGCGCCGCCAGGCCTGGTCGGCGGCGTCTGCGGAGTTCACTGCGAACCTCCTGTCGCCCGAAAACGGCGATGCCACCGCGATCCTGGCCGGACGCATCCTGGAACTGTCGGCAGCGGACGTCGTGTGGGTGCTGCTCCCCGGCGAGGATCCTGCCGAGCTGGTCATCACCATTGCCCACGGTGAGGACGAATCGACAATGCAGGGTTCTTCGATCACAGAGATCGACTCGCTCGCCGCGAGCATCATCCGTGGCGGCGTACCGAGGCAGGTCGAAGACGGCATCGACCTCGGGTTCAAGTTGAGCGACGGCCGATCGCTCGGCCCGGCCATGGCAGTGCCATTGATGACCGACGGCCTTGCCGAGGGTGTGTTGCTGGTTGCGCGGCTCCAGCGCGGGCTGCCCTTTGCCGTCGCCGACCTCGAGATGGCCGCCGACTTCGCAGGCCAGGCCAGCGTGGCGATGGAGCTGGAGGCGGCGCGCGCGGACCGACAGCGGATGGTCGTACTCGAAGATCGGGGACGCATCGCCCGAGACCTCCACGACCACGTCATTCAGCAGTTGTTCGGAACCGGGCTCGAGTTGCAGAACATCGCGGGTGGCCTGCCGATGGGACCGGTGTCGGACCGCATCATCCAATCGGTGACGAACCTCGATGCGACAATTTCGCAGATCCGCACGATCATCTTCGCTTTGTCGGCGCGGGCGAGTGAAGCCCCGACCTCTGTTCGGCACTGGATCATCGACCTCGCCAACGAACTCGCACCCGCGCTGGCGTCAACTCCGGCCGTCAGTTTCGCCGGACCGGTCGATCTGATCGTCACCAACGATCTCGCCGACGACGTTCTGGCGGTCGCTCGCGAAGCACTCGTGAACGTCATCAAGCATGCCGACGCGACCCGCACCTCGGTATCGCTCGCCGTGCGCGAGGGAAACGTCTACCTCGAGATCGTTGACGACGGTCATGGCTTCGACGAAGCCACTCGACGAAGCGGCGTCGCCAACCTGGAGCATCGCGCGGTAAGTCGCGGCGGGGTATTCGAGATCGAGTCCGGCGCCGCAGGCACGCGGCTGGTTTGGCAAGTGCCCTACGACACTGTGGCGGCGTGACGATGATCGGGAACACGCGATGATCACGGTATTTCTCGTCGACGACCACGAACTCGCGCGTCGCGGCATCGCCGGCTTGCTCGAGGCCGAGTCCGATATCGAAGTCATCGGAGAAGCCGGCACTGCGGCCCAGGCGCGGTCGCGCATCCTCGCCACCCGGCCGGATGTCGCAGTTTTGGACGTGCGCCTGCCCGATGGAAGCGGCATCGACGTGTGCCGGGAGATCCGCTCGAAGGATCCGACCATCCAGTGCCTGATGCTCACCGCTTACGACGACGACGAAGCGATCTACGCGGCCGTCATCGCGGGCGCCGCCGGATATGTACTCAAGGACATCCGCGGCGCCGGTCTCGTCGAGTCGGTGCGCAAAGTCGCGGCGGGACGGAGCCTGCTCGATCCGGCGCTCACCGCCAAAGTCGTGGAGCGAATGCGGGGAGGCGCCAAAGGCGACCCGCGGCTTGCCTCACTCAGCGCCCGCGAGCGGCAGATCATGGCGCTCATCGCCGACGGTCTCACCAACCGCGAGATCGGGCTTCGCCTCTCTTTGGCCGAAAAGACTGTCAAGAATTATGTGTCCGGCCTGCTCAGCAAGCTGGGCCTGCAACGTCGGACGCAGGCCGCCATCCTTCACCTGGAAACCAGGCAGGCGGACGCACAGACGTGACCTAAGACCCTGTTTCACGAGAGCGTCCGGGAGTGGACTGGTCCTATGAAACAGATGAGCGCACAGATTCCCGCCGTTCCAAAGCAGTTCATTGCCGACACCCACGGTGCCCGCTACGCGACCCTGGGTGACGACCAGGTCGAGCTCGTGGAGCCGATGGGCCGCCATGGACGGATAGTCGTCGGCATCGACGGATCGGAGGAGTCCGTGACGGCGCTTCGGCGGGGCATCCGGATCGCGAACGCGCTGAATGCGTCGGTCGAGGCCGTCTCCAGCTGGCGCCTGCCATCCGGCTACGCGTCCATGGGCGAGTCCGAATATTCGCCCCTTGATGACGCGAACGCGATCCTCACCGGCGCCGCCAAGTCGGTGTTCGGTGCGAAGAGCCCGGGGTGGTTCAGCACCGCGACGTTCGAGGGTAACGCCGCCGACGTGCTCATTGAGCAGAGCGTGGGTGCGGAGATGCTGATCGTGGGCAGTCGCGGCCACGGCGGAATCGCCGGCGTGCTCCTTGGGTCGGTCAGCGCGATGTGCGCCGAGCACGCGCACTGCGCGGTGCTGATCATCCACTGAGCTCCCCGCCCCGGCTGGTTCGGGCCTCAGTCCACCCCAGCCAGCCTGCCGCGACCCAGGAGGTAGACGACCCCGACCGATCCGGCGATGGCGAGGATTGCCGGCACGAGAAGCGCGGGACCCTGGCCCGTGAATTCGACGACGAGGACGAGGGCGGTGAACGGGGCGCGAAGCGACGCCGCGAGGAACGCGGCGGCAGCGACGAAGGCGAAGGCGGCCAGCGTCGTTCCGGGCCAGAGCAGAGTCCAGGCGCCGCCGAGCACTGCGCCCATTCCGGCTCCGATAGCGAGCGAGGGGGTGAGGGTGCCGCCCGCTGCACCGCTTCCGATAGTGCCGATCGTGGCGATCACCTTCACCGGAACGGTGACCGCGAGTACGCCGACGGCCAGGGACCCGACAAACGCCACCTGACCGAGAGCCTGGCCATTGCCGAGGATGGTGGGATAGGGGATCGAGAGCAGGCCGACTGCGAGAAAAACGACGGGCATGATGACGAGAATCGTCCAGGACCTGGCGCGATGGTCTCCAGCAAATCGAGCGAGCTTCACGAAGCCGAGCGCAGCGAAGCCCAGAACCGGCCCGGCGATGACCGACCACACGAAGAGGGAAGCTGTCAGGTGCACGTGCGGGAGTACATACAGTGGCCCGGAGGGCACGCCGATACGCGCGACCAGAGTGGCGATCGCCGAGGTCGCCAGCGCTGGCAGCGCCGTCGCAAGTGTCAGCTCGGCCAGGAGTATTTCCACCGAGAAGACCGCGCCGCTCAGCGGCACGCTGTACACCGCGGCCAGCCCGGCACCCGCACCGCAGGCGACCAGGATGCGCCGCTCCCGCGGGCTGACGCCGGCGCGCTCGCTGAGCCAGCCGGCGACGAGCGCCCCGAGTTCCCGCGGCGCAACCTCTCGACCGATGGACGCGCCCAGCCCGACGATGACGACCTGGAGCGCTGCGTTGGCTATCGTGACGAAGCCAGGCATCCGCTCGCCGTCGACGCTCTGCTCGACCGAGACAACCGATGACCCCCATCGCCGCAATGCCCACCATCCGACTGCGCCGATAACCCCGGCAACGCCGAGAGCGGCCACTCGGCGTGCCGGCGACGAAGCCAGCACGCCGTCGAGGAAGGTGCCCGACGAGAACCCGTAGGCCTCGTGCTCGATCGCGTGCAAAGCCACGCTCACGAGCAGACCGCCGATGCCGCTTCCCACGCCGACGAGGATGGTGACCACGGCCAGGCGCGCGATCCAGGATGCCCGAACCGGGGACACTGCAGAGGCCACAAGTCGATGGTAGCCAGAAAGCTTGACGCTCCAATTGCCAGGCTGCTACCTTCGGCCAATCGGCGCGCATGGATGAGCGGGCGACGCGACACACGTCGACGAGTGCTTGAGCGGGGTGCGCCGATGAACGAATTTTCTCCAGCCGATCCGACCGTCGTCGACGGGTATGCGTACGATTCGACATCCGCGATGTGGAAGCAGTTGTGCAACAACCTTCCCTGCGACACGGTGATGGCCTGGTCCGGTTATGTCACCGCGATACACGAGACGACGATCATGGGCGAGCCCGTCGTCATCCAGTGCTGGAAAGGATTGTGCGCCGACCTGGTGGCCAACGTCACACTGCCGCCGCCGTTCGGCGATATCGAGTTTCCCGGCGGATTCGGAGCAGAAGTGGGAGTCTATCGACGCGATTCGACGCGCCAGGCGTCGGCCCAGTTGGTGCCTGCCTATCCCGCGGCGTGGCCCGAGGTGTTTCGCAGCGTCGCCGACGCCTGGTTCAAGCTGCGCATCGCCAAGCTCGACCTGCTGAACCAGAAAGACTATTGGTGGCCGGCGAACGACGTCGTTGTGAGCTCGGCGGTGCCTGTCAGCTTCTCGATGGTCGACCCGGTCTACGGAGACCCCCTGATCAGCAATTACAGCACCGAGACCTACTGGACCTGCCAGTGGATGCGCCCCACAAGTTTTGCCAGGTGGGCGGTGCAGTGGGTGAAGAACCACTCCGAGCTCACGCACAACAACGTCATCCACCACCCGGCGATGCCTTCTCCGGCGGAGTTTGTGCTGAATTTCAGCGTTGCCGGAGTGGACTACGTCTGGGATGTCACCGGCATCCACTGACTGCGCGTCAGCGGAGCGCGCGCAGGTACCGTCTGCGCGCGATTTGCTGGGCGACGAGCAGCAGCGGGTACATTAGTCGCCATGGCTTCTGGGGCGCGGCCCGGGTCAGCGAACGAATCGTGAGACGCACCTGCTCGCCGTCGCGGTGAACGACGAACGCCTCCTCACCGCTGACCGGATGCCCGGGCAGGGTGCGGTAGGCAAAACCGACTCGGTCCGGCAGCTCGATGACGGATACGACCTCGACGGGTTCGACCACGGTCACCCAGAGCACTCGTGCGGTCACCTGCAGGCGCTGGCCTTTCGATACCGGTTCGGTCGATTGGATAGAGAATCCGCTCGCCGTCTTGACCCGCCAGCGCAGCACGTCGTGCGCGGCGCGGTCAAAAAGCACATCGCCACTGCCGATCACGGCGGACACCTCGGAGCGCCGATAGCGGCGGTCGCTCGGGGGCCAGGTGCCGAGGTCGGGGTTGGTCATGGTCCACAGCGTATCGATGCCGGCACAGTCATCAGCTCAACGCCGGCGAGGGGCACAGATCAGCCGAGATGCGCCGCCGGGATGACCAGGTAGATTCCGTAAAGAGCACCGAGTGCTGCCACGGCGAAGCAGCCGTAGGCCGCGACCCGGATGCCGATGGTGCGCGGGTCGACCGCCAGCAGTCGCAGGCCAGCGGCGAACAGCGCCACCAGTCCGGCGGCAGACCCGATCGAGACGACCGCGACCACGATGAATGCGCCCCAGTCGATCACGACGCCTCCTCCTGTCCGAGCGTGAACAGCGACGATTCGTCGCTCAGTCGGCGGCGCGTGGCCAGAATGTCGTCGCTGCGCCGCTTCACGGCCGCGCGCCGCTCCTGCCTGGTCATGACGGAGTTCAGAGCGACATCCACCTCGAGCGCATTTGACTGTTCGGCCGGCCTGCGGCGGGAGAAGATGAAGATCGCGAGGATCGCCGCCAGCCCGAGTACGGCATCGACAAGCAGCCCCACCACACCGAAACGCGCGACCAGTTCGCAGAGCGCTCCGATCGCGGCGGATGCGGGGAGCGTTATGAACCAGGCGATCACGATCTTGCCTGCGGTACCCCACTGAATTGCGCCGCCTCGACGCCCGAGCCCGGCACCGATGATCGATCCGGATGCCACCTGTGTCGTGGACAGCGCGAATCCGAGGTGGCTTGACGCCAGAACGGTCGCGGCCGTGGCGGCCTCTGCAGAGAAACCCTGGGTAGCCTTGATGTCGGTGAGTCCGCCGCCGAGCGTCTGAATGATCCGCCAGCCGCCCGTGTAGGTGCCCGCGGCGATCGCGCACGCGCACACCAGGATTACCCAGAACGGCGGCGCGGACCCGGTGGGCACGAAACCGCCCGCAATGAGCGCGAGCGTGATGACGCCCATCGTCTTCTGGGCATCATTCGTGCCGTGGGCGAGCGCGACCATCGACGACGTGAAGATCTGCCCGACCCGGAATCCGGCCCGGTGATTCTTCTCGACCGGTCGGCGGGTGATCCGATAGGCCAGCCGAGTTGCGAGAAATCCTGCGAGGCCGGCGACGAGCGGCGCCAGGACGGCGGGAATGACGACCTTCGAGAAGACCACCCCGAAGTCGACGGAGCCTGTGCCCGCGCCCACCAGCGCAGCGCCGATCAGGCCGCCGAACAGTGCGTGCGACGACGAGGACGGTAGTCCCCGCTGCCAGGTGATGAGGTTCCAGATCACGGCACCGATGAGGCCCGCGAAGATCATCGCCGGGGTGATGTCGACGCCGCCGCGACCCTCCCGGATGATCCCACCCGAAATGGTGGCGGCGACGGTCGTTGAGAGGAACGCACCCACCAGGTTCAGCACTGCCGCGACCCCGACGGCGACTCTCGGGCGCAGCGCGCCCGTGGCGATAGGCGTCGCCATCGCGTTCGCCGTGTCGTGGAAGCCGTTCGTGAAGTCGAAAAAGATCGCCAAGACGATCACAAGAACAACAATGAACGTGAGATCCACTCGCTGAGCCTTCCATCCGCACCAGCGGATAGCAAGCGAAGTCAGTCGACGTGCTTGCGGCCGCCGTCGAAGATCCGCACGCTGGCCACGAGAGTGCGGCCGTGATTGGCGAATTCATAGGAATCAGGGTCGATCGCGAGAGCGTTCCTGCGAAGGCGCGCCTGAACGTCGGTCATGATCGCGCTGAGCGCCGGTGACGCGTCGCGATAGCTCACCGTGCGGGTGCGAAGCGTGCGTTTTCTCGCGTCCCTGAACTCGATCTTGTGCACGCCGTCCAGGTCGCTACCGTGTGCACCCTCGAGTTGCACAGTGATGGTTCGTGCTTTGCGCGCCCACTTCTTGACCTTCACGATTGCACCCACGGTTTCGTGCGGGCGTCGGTTGAGTCGTCTGCCACGTGTCTGCCCACACCAACAGGCTATCCCCGGGACCGTTTGGCCGTCTGTTCGACGAGGTGGCCAAGGTAGGCGGTCGTGTCGATCGTGCGCACCGAGTCCATGCCGAGAACGCGCTGCAGCAGAACGAATGACATCAGACTGCCAAAGAAGGACCGAGCGGCGAGGTATCCGTCGTAAGCGTCGGTGGCAGCTCCCCGACGGGCGAGGTCGTCGCCGAGAGCGGATGCCGCGGTATCGATGAAGGTCGCGAACCTCACGTCGACGAGACCGGAATGCTCGCTGATCAGGATGAGGACGAGATCGATATTGGTCGTGATGCGGTCCAGGAACCCCTCGCCCAGGCGCCTCAACAGCTCGGGCGTATCGAGGCCGGTCATCCGATCGAGCGGCGGCAGGGTGCTGAAGGTGCCGATGGCCTCATTGACCACGAATTTGAGCAGATCCTGCTTGTTGGCGAAGTGCCGGTACAATAGTGCATCGCTCACCCCGGCCGCCTGGGCGAGCTGGCGGGTGGTCGTGGCGTGGTACCCGTTCGTCGCGAACAGCTTGCGCGCGGCGCGCCCGATCTCGTCGCGACGATCGTCGCCGCTGAGGCGGCGTCGCGTCGGCGTGCTCACGTCGCCCGGCCCCGGATCGTCTTCAGAAACCAGAGCCCGCTGCCCATATTGAGCAGCCCGAGCGGGATCCAGTAGAGGCCGCTGCGTGCGCCGATGGGCGACGTCGGGTCGAAGATCAGCAGCGCGATGATCACGAGAGTCGTGGCCTTGACGCAGATCGACAGCACCAGGAATCCAGTCGGACCGTGGGCGGATTGCGCGAAGACGATGACGAATGCCGACCAGGCGCACACGAGCACGGCCAGCAGGGGAACGGGCACCGCGGCGAAAGACGTTGCAAGCGTCGCGACTCCGGCAACGAGCAGCACGGCGGCGGTCCAGCGTCGTCCGGGTACCCAGAGCGGGGCGGTCGGTCGCGGAGAAGCAACAGGGGAATCGGTAAAGGTGGTCACCGTCGTATAGTAAGCGGGCGCCCACTTAATTGCAATCAGGCGATTTCTCGCTGGATTTAGCCGTGGCTACCGCGTGAACAGAAGCACGTCTGTGCTGGGTCCACGCCAGGCCTTCTCAAGGTGCAGGCCGTTTCTCTCGATGTAGTCCTGCTGCCTGGTCGTGGCCGGCGACGGCACCCCATAGTGCTCGAGCACCACCCACAGCGTCGAGGTCGTCTGCAGGATGCGTCGCGCGTGGGTGAGGGGCCACTGCGAATCCCACAGCGTGTTGTTCTGGATGCCCGTCTTCTTCAGGGTGATGTCGTGAAGCGTGTCGATCACGGCCGGGTACGCGTCGCGCAGCTTGCTCGTGGAGAGCGAACTGCCGGTCGCGATCGGCCCGTAATAGATGTCCTGCCCAGACTTCGCGTTCGCCTGCAGTACGGCCGCAGCCTGTTGCCAGTCGGTGTCGTTCTTCGATGTGGGCCCGCGTTGCGAGAGAAAAATCGGAAGAGCGAGTGCCACCACGGCTCCGACTGCAAGGATGCGCCTCCACTGGGTCGAGAACGCGGCAATGGCCGTGCCCATCAACAGTGCAACGGCGGGAGTGGTGAAGCTGAAGTAGCGCGCGGTGTAAATGGGTGTGACGACCAGTGAGAACCCGATGATCAGTACCAGCGGAACGAACATCCACGGCAGGGTGACGGTCAGAAGTCCCAGCGACGCGTTGTTGGTCGCCGTCGCGCGGATTCGTCGTGAGACGACGGTGGCGATCATCAGGGCCCACCCGCAGCAGGCCAGCACGATGGCGGCGGTCGCCCAGACGGTGGTGGGAGGCACGGGTACCGAGCGCGCCAGCGTGGGTGTGGCGCCGGTGAAGTACTGCTGGAACGCGAACGCGTTGGCGACGCCGCCGAGGGTCAAAGGCCCGAACGGCAGTTGGCTGGTTTGACCCACGACGAGCCGCACGATGGGTGATGCGAGCACTGCAGCCAGGGCCGCTGCGATTCCCCAACTGACCAGTCTCCGGAGCGGTTGATGACGACGCCGGTACGCGATCACGAGCGCGACGCCGTGGGCCACAACCAGGAGTGCGAGGTAGACGTTCAGCACTACACCGATGGCGGCGAGCAGCGCGTAAACGGCCCACCACTTCGGTCGCCGCACGTCGACCACGTGCAGAAGCACGATCGTCAGCCAGACCGCAACGAGCGCGGTAAACGCGTACGACCTCGCCTCGATCGCCATCCAGGTCACTCGCGGGAGGATCATGAACACGACGCCGGAGAAGATCGCGATACGGCGGGTGCCGAGTCGCTTGCCGAGCACGACGACCCCTGCGCAGGCTGCCCCGACGGCGAGCATCGACGGCGCTCGCAGCGCGAAGTTGGAGGTGCCGAAAGCCAGGATCCAGAAATGCATGAATGCGTAGTAAGCACCGTGCACCGCGTCGATGTGGTGCATCATCTGCCAGAGCTGGCCGATCGAACGCGTCGCAGCGGTCTGGGTTGCGGCTTCGTCGTTCCATTTCGACGGGATCCAGGACCCGATCGAACTGACGAGGGTTGCGACGACACCCAGCAGCAGCGGGTCAAACCAGAGGGACCGAGGGCCAGGTCGGGGTGCCCGAGTCGCGGAAACCAGCGGCGAGGAGCCGACCTGGTGCGCCGACCTCGTCGGCCGCAGCAACGAGTCGGTGGTCAGTTCGAGTCGGGTCACTCATCAACAGTGCGAGGCCCACGTTTGCGCAACCTGTCATAGCAGGCCCGATTCGATGAAGAAACTCGCAGGTTCGCGGTCAGCACAGAAATCGGCCCCGACGTTCGGATATCGTGCCGGAGACGAAAGGAACGACGGATGACGCCACCGACCGCCCGCGCGGCCACGGCACTTCGCGTGCCCGAGATCACTGCATTCTTCTGGATTGTGAAGGCACTGTCGACCGCCATGGGCGAATCCACGAGCGACTACCTCGTCAACACGATCGACCCGGTCGTCGCGGTTCTCGTCGGCTTCGTCGCGTTTGCGGCCGCAATCGCGATCCAGTTCTCGATGCGCCGATACGTGGCCTGGGCGTATTGGCTGGCCGTGGTGATGGTCGGCGTGTTCGGCACAATGGTCGCCGACGTCTTGCACGTCGCGCTCGGCGTTCCGTACGAGTTGTCCGCCTCGGCGTTCGCCGTCGTGCTCGCGCTCAACTTCATCGTCTGGAGGCGGGTAGAAGGAACCCTGTCCATCCACTCCATCGATAGCGCTCGTCGCGAGGTCTTCTACTGGATCGCCGTGATCGCGACCTTCGCGTTGGGAACGGCGTTGGGCGACCTGACGGCCGTCGACATCCACCTCGGTTACTTCCTCTCTGCGATCGTGTTTGCAGTGGCGATCGCCATCCCTGCGATCGGCTACGTCACTGGCATCTTCAACTCGGTCTTCGCCTTCTGGTTCGCGTACGTGCTCACGCGCCCTCTCGGCGCGTCAGTGGCAGACTGGCTCGGCAAGCCCAGGTCGGTTGGTGGCCTCGGCGTCGGGAATGGGCTCGTGTCGCTCGTGCTCACTCTCGTCATCGCCGGACTGGTGGTCTACCTATCGATAAGCAAGATGGATGTGCAGCGCTCGAGGAGGCCCTAGTGCGCATACTCGTTGTCGAGGATGACCCCGAGATGGGCCGCCTGATCGTGCGATGGCTGGGCGAGCAGGGTTTCGACGGCGAGCTGGCAACCAACGGGATCGACGGCCTGGCCGCCGCCCGCAGCGGCAGGTTCTCCGCTGCGGCGATCGACGTCATGCTGCCCGGACTGTCCGGTTTCGAGCTTTCGCGCAGCATCCGCGACGACGGAAACCCGATGCCGATCATCCTGCTGACGGCGCGTGACGCAGTCGACGACCGTGTATTCGGACTCGATTCCGGTGCCGACGACTACCTCATCAAGCCCTTCGACTTCGCCGAACTCGGCGCGCGCATACGGGCGTTGCTTCGACGGGACGCCACCCAGAAAACCACATTGGTCGCGGGACGCCTTGTGCTCGACTCGATGACAATGCTGGCGACCGTACGAGGCGAGAGGCTGACGCTCAGCGTCAAGGAGTTCCTCGTTCTTCGATTGCTGGTCGCGGCGGCAGGGTCGCTCGTTCCCCGGTCGACCATTCTCGAAGAGGTGTGGGGCTCCGTGAATTTCATTGCGCCCAACATCGTCGACCAGTACATCGGCATCCTGCGGCGCAAGGTCGAGCGCAACGCCGCCGGCGTGCAGATCACAACCGTGCGTCGGCAGGGTTTCCTGCTCGAGGAGACCTGATGCGGGGCTGGATCGACGGCCTGACGATCCGTGCCCGTATCACCGCGGGCACGCTGGCGATCGGCCTGATCGTGTCTGCGATCGGTGGCATCCTGCTGTACGCCGACGTCTCGTCGATCATTCACAATTCGACCGTGCAGCTGCTCCACACCGACGTTGCGCCCCTGCAAGCGGCAATCGAGCGCGCTCCGACGGATCCCGATATCAGGGCGGGCGAAGACCAGCTCGCCGCGCTCATCAATCCGTCGGACCATGTCGTCGTCTCCAATCTGCCCGACAGTCTCGAGGATCGGCTCACCGAGCTGAGGCGGCTGCATGACACTCCCCAGCAGATCGGCTCGGGCCGGCAGTCCTACCTCGTTCTGGTGGAGTCGATCCCTACGGCTCACGGGGTGTGGAAGGCGATCGTCGCGCGCAGCCTGCAGCCGGGCAGCCTGGTTCGTCAGCAACTCGTGCTCACGATGCTGGTCGGCGCATTCGTGCTGTTCGCAAGCCTGGGCACGGCGTCGTGGGTGTTGTCGGGCGCGGCCCTTCGGCCCGTCTCTCGAATGCGCCGGGAAGCCGAACGGCTGGGCACGGCGGATGCCGGCGGCACCCTGCCGGTCGGTCGCGCGCGAGATGAGCTGGCCGCGTTGGCGGTAACTCTCAACGAATTCCTCGAGCGCAATCGCCAGTCCGTGGACCACGAGCGACAGATGGTGTCGGACGCGAGTCACGAACTCAGGACCCCGCTCGCCGTTCTCGTAGCGCAACTCGATGAAGCGACCGCGCTCGCGGGCAATCGGACGCAACAGCAGGCCGCGATCGCCAACGCCGCCACGACTGCGGCGCGGCTGTCGCGCCTAACGACAAACCTGCTGGAACTCTCGAAGCTCGACGCCAACCAATCGATGGAGCAATCGACGTGGAACCAGCTGGTGCAGGAGGTGTCTGCGTGCATCGACCGGGCCCGCATCCTCGCGCATCCGCGATCCGTGCACGTCGACTTCACGATCGGAGACGGCGATGGGTCTGCCGAATTCGATGTGGCGGCGAGCAATTTCGGCCGGCTCGTCGACAACCTCGTCGCCAATTCGATCGCCGCTAGCGACGCGGAGGGCTCGGTGCTGGTCTCGTTGGTACGCGACGGGTCGACACTGCAGCTGGATGTTCGTGACGAGGGCAGCGGCGTGCCCGAGGAGTTCATCCCGGTCGCTTTCGACAGATTCAGCCGACCGGAGAGCTCACGACCAACCAGGAACGCGGGGAGCGGGCTCGGGCTTGCAATCGTGTCCGCGATCGCATCGCGTGCGCGCGGCACAGTTGAGATGCGCAACCTGAACCGCGGGGTGCTCGTGCGTGTGATCCTGCCGCGCAGCAGCACCGCATCCGCAATAGCGGCGCGCGGCAACTGACGGCAGGCATGCACTGCCGCCAGTCGGTCGGGTCAGCTCAGGTCAGCAGCAGCCCAGGTCGAGGCAGCATTCGTCGTCGCAGTTCATCGGTTCACCCCCTCTCGCGCTGAATGGAATCTCAGGCGGGCACAAGCTCCGCGAGCAGGGTCTGCACCCGGGATTTGATCTCGTCACGGATCGGGCGCACCTGGTCGATGGGCAGGCCGCTCGGGTCGGTGAGGTTCCAGTCCTCGTAACGCTTTCCCGGGAAGATCGGGCAGACGTCACCGCAGCCCATCGTGATGACGACATCGGATTCGCGCACGGCCTCGGTCGTCATCAGCTGGGGCACGCCCTCCGAAATGTCGATGCCGTCTTCGGCCATTGCGGCGATCGCAACCGGATTGATTCCATCTCCCGGTTCGGAGCCGCCCGAGCGAACTTCAATGGCACCGCCCGACAGGGCTGACGCGTAGCCGGCCGCCATCTGGCTCCGGCCAGCATTATGGATGCACACGAACAGCACACGCGGCTTGTCAGTCACGGGGCGCTCCTTCAAACATTGACGGTGATCGATATAACCATCCGCAATCCATCGACGTTTGTCAATGTTTCCGCCATGATCGACCCATGAGCCTGATGGAACTGCTTCCCGTGCGCGACGTGACCGCCTGCTGCTCACCGCTGACCCGCGAAGCGATCAGCGACGAAAACGCCGTCAACCTCGCATCCTCACTCAGGGCGTTGGCTGACCCCGCGCGCCTACGGATCATCTCCATGGTCGCCGCCCACGAGGATGCCGAGGCGTGCGTCTGCGACCTCACCGAACCGCTGGGCCTCGGCCAGCCGACGGTGTCTCACCACCTGAAGATCCTTGTCGACGCCGGATACCTCACCCGGTCGAAGCGAGGCACCTGGGCGTACTACAAACTCGTGCCGGGAGCGCTCGACGGAGTCGCCCGACTCCTGGTCACGGTCTAGGGCATGGCGACGCGTCCCCGCCGCTTACTTGCAGAGTTTCTTGGCACCGTGCTTCTTGCCGCGGTCGTGGTCGGCTCGGGTTTTGCTGCGCAGAACCTGTCGCCGGGGCAAGCCGGACTGGAGCTCGCCGAGAACGCGATCGCCATAGCGCTCGGCTTGGGCGTCATCGTCCTGGTGCTGGCTCCGATCAGCGGCGCTCACCTCAACCCGGTCATCTCCCTGATCGACAGCCTCCTCGGTCGCCGGCCCTGGCGTGACGCGATCACCTACATTCCGGTGCAGATTGTCGGATGCATCGCCGGCACCATCCTCGCCAACCTGATGTTCGGACATGCAGCCGTCACGATCAGCGGCATAGACCGATCGAGCCCAGGCCACTTCCTCGGCGAGGTCGTGGCAACGGCGGGCCTGGTCCTCGTCGTATTCCTGCTTGCGCGGCAAGGCTTCGAGCGCTTTGCCCCGATCGCCGTCGGTGCCTACATCGCCGCGGCCTGCTTCTTCACCAGCTCGGCAAGCTTCGTCAACCCTGCACTCACCATCGGACGAATTTTCACGAACGGCTTCGTCGGCATCGCGCCGAACTGCGTGCTCGGATTCATCGGCGCACAACTCATCGGCGGTGCGATCGGCTACGCGCTCGTCAGACTGCTGACTTCCAGCGCCCCTGTTGCGGCGACGGAAGAGCCGCGCTCGTGACGATCGGCATCAGCCGAAGGACGATGGGTTGGCTTAGGAGTTCTTGTCCCCATCCGACGCGCCAGCCCCGCTGACCTCGTCGGCGAGCGTCGCGAGAAGCGATGCCAGGGCGTCGAGTATTGGTTTCGATTTGACCAGCGCGAAGCGCTCGGCGAAGACGTGGGGATCCGTGTAGGCCAGGCGTGTCTCGCCGCCGTGGCGCCAGAACAGCATCCGCAGAGGCAGGTCGAGCCCGACAGCCGGATCGTCCTGCATCAGGTGAGTGCCCACAGCAGGGTTGCCGAAGATGACGACGACCTCATCTTCGAGTTCGAGT